>ENA-OSAE01000198-OSAE01000198.1-marine-sediment-metagenome-genome-assembly--contig:-NODE-198-length-39722-cov-22.661255_pt1 | contig 39722 bp, 32 predicted proteins | sample MGYA00237870_ERZ529317 | MGnify/ENA primary metagenome ERZ529317 (study PRJEB26369, sample SAMN03142812) | marine sediment metagenome | biome: marine; feature: borehole; material: sediment... | reverse complement strand
ATTTTACAGCATCCTCAATGCCCGAAACCCTTGAAAATCAAGGGTTCTTGTTCCTAACCATGTTCAATTTTCACTCGTAACTGTCGAACTCGGGAGAATGGGCCTCCGCTTTTTAATGATTCCCCTCACTACGGCAAGCCAACGGCATTGGTATACACGTTGTGACGCTCACCTCAGCAGCCGAAGGCCCGTATAGCCCGCCGTACGTGTTTTGCGGCCTCCATATTACCCCCCGCCGCGAGCTCCTCCGCATAACCCCGCAACGCCTCACTGTTTTGCAGCCTCCTCTGCTTCTCCGGGTCGCCAATAGTGGCGAGCACTGCCTGGAAGTACATGAGCACTACGACGTGCTCGTAGACCGTGGTGAAGTAAAGCTGGAGGGTATCGAGCAGGCTCTCCATAGAGTCCCTGAGCTCAACCCCTTCGCGCTCTCGGGTCGGGGCCGCATCGAACTCATCGAGCCAGGCCTCCAACGCAGCGGAGACGGCATCGACGAAAGGGATATGGTCCTCTCCGAGCCCTTCCATAACCGGTTTCAGCATCAGCTCCTCGCCGAACAACACCTCCGATAGCGCTTCAACGGGCGGAATCTGTTCCCCCTCCATCTTTCGGAGACATATCCCCACCAGCTCGTCGGAGGCCTTGGCCAGCCCAAGGGCGCCGTGTATCACCGCGTACAGCGGAATATCGAGGGACACATCGCCGGAGACAATGGCCTCCAAGGCGGTACGGGCCTCCTTCCAATGCTCCGCCGACAACTCCCGCTCGTATGCCGGATGTTCAATAAACAGGTTCTCCAGCCGCTTGACGTCCTCTTGCTCAAGGCCTCCCTTTCCAATTTTCTCGACCAGGTCGTTCACGATCGCGGTTACCTCGAGGTGCTCCTCCAGGGATACCAGCCACAAGCTCATCCAGAGTGGGCTCCGTCCCGGATCGTCTCGCCGGCAGAGGCTCCAAAGCCCGCAAATCAGGCCTCCCATCTCGTCATAGCTGATCTCCCGACCTCTCACCTCGGCCACCAGAGACCAGTAGACTTCCTCGACCAGCTCCGGGGTGACGAACGGCGTCAGGACCTCGTCGAGCACCTCAATATCAGCGGACCGCCTCTCCATCGCATCCTCTGACAGGGATTCCCTGATGGTGGGGTGGGAGACATAGGCCGAGGTGGCCTCTACGGGGGGAAACCGCGCCTCCCGAGCGGACCTCAGCAGCTCCTTGAGGCCCTCTTCCCAACGTCGCAGCGCCCCCGTCTTCCGCCCTTGTACGCCAGAGATGACCTCCTTCAGCAGTGCCGCCAGTTCCTGAGGGTCGGGCGGCCTCTCGTCTTCATCCGGTCGGAGACCGGCCATGAAGGCGAGTCCCCTAACCAGCTCTCGCAGCTCAGACCTGTCGGTCCTGACCGCCTGGCCGATGATGCCTTCGGCCTCCTCGACCTCCCTCCGACAGCACCGCTTGTATTTGACCCCGCTCCCACAGGGGCAGGGGTCATTTCGCCTGATCTCGTTCCAGGGCAGGGGAAAGGACAACACAGTGAAGACCACCTTCCTGATATTTTAGCGGTCGAGCGCCTAGGTTCGTCCAACATTATACCATCAAGCGACATAATCTGCCTGCCGACTTTACTGCCGGGAGGATATCTCGGCGGGACGTTGAAGTTAAAAGCATTCCCAGGAGGTGGGAACATTGTACCAAGCCATTCTCTTCGACCTCGACGGGACCCTGCTGGATGTGGACATGGAGGAGTTCTTTAAACCATACTTCGCCCTACTAACCAAGAAGCTCGCCCCGTACATCGAGCCCGCCAGGTTGTTGCGGAAGCTAATGGAGTCCACACAGGTTATGACCGATAACCTGGACCCGAGCCGCACCAACCAGGAGGTCTTCCTGGAGCACTTCTTCCGGGATCTCGAGTACACCCCGCAGGAGCTCATGCCCGTCTTCGACGACTTTTACCGAAATGACTTCTCTACCCTGTCGAGTTATGTCAGCAAGATACCCGGGGCACGCGAGGCCGTTGAGGCCGCCTTCGCCACCGGCGCCCGGGTGGTGGTGGCCACCAACCCCGTCTTCCCCGTGGCCGCCATCCAGACGAGGCTCAAGTGGGCGGGGGTGGACGACTTCCCCTACGCCCTGATCACCTCGTACGAGGCCATGCATTTCTGCAAGCCGCACCCCGAGTACTACGCCGAGATCGCCTCCATCTTGTCCCTCAAGCCAGAGGATTGCCTGATGATCGGCGACGATCCCGAGCGTGATCTCCCTGCCGCCGAGGTGGGCATGGACACCTTCCTCGTGGGCGGAGATGGAAAGGTGAGGGCCGGCCACCACGGAGACCTGGTGGACGTGATAGAATTGCTGCGGAAGATGAGAAGATAAAGGGGAGAGGATGTGATTTATGCCAGGGTTCGCAGAACTTCTCAAGGACGAGATTCAGGAGATCGTGCTGAGCGAGGACCAGATCGCCCGCAGGGTGCGGGAGCTCGGCGAGGAGATATCCAGGGACTACCAAGGCAAGGAAGTAGTGGTGGTGAGCGTCCTCAAGGGGGCGGTGATGTTCGTCGCCGACCTGGTCCGGCACCTCACCGTCCCCTGTTCCCTCGAGTTCATGGCCGTCTCCAGCTACGGCGCCTCTACGGACTCCTCTGGGGTGGTCAGGATCATAAAGGACCTCGATGAGAGCATCGAGGGGCGACACGTCCTCGTCGTCGAGGACATCATCGACACGGGCCTTACCCTGAACTACCTGAGGGAGCTTCTGCTCAACCGTAAGCCCGCCAGCCTGAGGATCTGTACGCTGTTGAACAAACCCGAGCGGCGGGCCGTGGACGTGCCCGTCGACTACGTGGGCTTCGATATACCCAACGAGTTCGTGGTGGGCTACGGCCTGGACTACGCCGAGAGGTACCGGAACGTGCCCTTCATCGCCGTCCTCCGCCCAGAGGTTTATAACAAACGGGGGGAGGGGGCATGAGCCGAAATCTGGTAGTGATCTTAGACTTCGGCGCCCAGTACCGGCAGCTCATCGCCCGCAGGGTCCGCGAGAGCAGGGTGTACTGCGAGGTGCTGCCCTACGACACCTCCGCGGAGCGGATCCGGGAGATGGACCCCCGGGGCATCATCTTCACCGGCGGGCCGGCCAGCGTTTACGAGGAGGGGGCGCCCCGCCCAGATGAGGGGCTTTATGAGCTCGGAATACCCATCCTGGGGATATGCTACGGCATGCAGCTCATGGCCCTCGAGCTCGGCGGCGAGGTAGAGAGGGCCCCGCGCCGGGAGTACGGGGCGGCCGAGCTCTTCATCGACGTCGAGGAGCCCCTCTTCTCGGGCATTAGCTCCCCCACCCGCAGCTGGATGAGCCATGGAGACCGCATCCTGAGCCCGCCCCCGGGCTTCGAGGTCCTGGCCCACACCGCCAACTCGCCCGTCGCGGCCATGGGCGATCCGGCCAGGGGGCTCTACGGGGTTCAGTTCCACCCGGAGGTGGCCCATACGGATCAGGGCCTCGAGGTCCTCCAGAACTTCCTCTACCGCGTCTGCGGGTGCGAGCCCACCTGGACCATGGGCTCCTTCATAGAGAGGGCTATCGGGGACATCAGGGAACGAGTTGGCGACGGGAGGGCGGTGTGCGGCCTCAGCGGCGGGGTGGACTCCTCCGTGGCCGCCGTGCTCGTCCACCGCGCCATAGGCGACCGGCTTACCTGTATCTTCGTCGACCACGGCCTGCTCAGGAAGGACGAGGCCCAGCAGGTGGTGGAGGCCTTCGGCAGGGCGGGCCTCGGGCTGAACTTGGTCCACGTTGACGCCAGCGAGAGGTTTCTCCGGCGCCTCGAGGGCGTGACCGACCCCGAGGCCAAGCGGAAGATCGTCGGCGAGGAGTTCATCAGGGTCTTCGAGGAGCAGGCGGCCGCCATAGCCCGAGACACGGGCCCCGTGGACTTCCTCGTCCAGGGCACCCTCTATCCCGACGTCATCGAGAGCGGGGGAGGCGAGACGGCGGCCATCAAGAGCCATCACAACGTCGGCGGGCTGCCCGAGAGGATGCGCCTCCGGCTGCTGGAGCCGCTCAGGGACCTGTTCAAGGACGAGGTCCGGGAGCTGGCGGCGGAGCTCGGGCTTCCGGAGGAGATCACCTGGCGGCATCCTTTCCCGGGCCCCGGCCTGGCCATCAGGATCATCGGCGAGGTGACCCGGGAGAAGCTGGCCATCCTGCGGGAGGCCGATGCCATCATCATCGAAGAGCTGAAGCGGGCGGGGCTCTACAGGGAGATATGGCAGGCCTTCGCCGTGCTGGTGTCCGCCCGCAGCGTGGGCGTTATGGGCGACGAGAGGACCTACGCCTATCCCATCGTCTTCCGCGCCGTCACCAGCAGCGACGGCATGACCGCGGACTGGGCCCGCATACCCCCCGACGTCCTCGCCCGCATATCCAGCCGCGTGATCAACGAGGTCCCCCACGTCAACAGGGTGGTGTACGATATCACGTCGAAACCGCCGGGGACCATCGAGTGGGAGTGAGCCGAATATTCCTCGACTTTTTTTCTAAAATGTTCGGATCCAATATTGACTTCGCCCGTAAGCCTCTGGTAAACTGGACTTGGGACAAGGGAATATCCTCGCGAGGTGGCGAGGGAAAGTGTACCTAGGGTTCCACCGCCTCCGGCGGGTTCGGTCCAAGCGGTACAGGCGCCCTTGGCGTCACACCAGTGGGACAAAAGCCCGGGTGGGTAGGTTTCGCTCGCAAGGCAAGCCTCTCCCGGGCCTTTGCTTTTCCCGGGTCCCGTCGACCAAAACCACTTCTGCGAAAGGAGAGAGGACACTTGTTGGAGAGGCTCTTCAAGCTCCAGGAGAACGGCACTACGGTACGCACCGAGGTTCTGGCCGGGTTCACCACCTTCATGACCATGGCCTACATAATCTTCGTTAACCCGGCCATCCTGAGCCAGGCGGGCATGCCCTTCGGGGCGGTCATGGTGGCCACCGCCGTGTCCGCGGCCTTCGCGACCCTGCTCATGGGCCTTCTGGCCAACTACCCCTTCGCCCTGGCCCCCGGCATGGGCCTGAACGCCTTCTTCACCTACACCGTGGTCCTCGGGATGGGGCTCAGCTGGCAGACGGCCCTGGCCGCGGTATTCGTCTCCGGAATCACCTTCCTGCTGCTGACGCTCACCCGCGCCCGCGAGGCCATAATCAACTCCATCCCCCTGTCGTTGAAGTACGCGGTGAGCGTGGGCATCGGCCTGTTCATCGCCTTCATCGGCTTCACCAACGCCGGGATCATCGTCCCGAGCTCCGCCACTATGGTCAGCCTGATCACGCCCCATCACTTCGCCGACCCTGAGCTCGCGGCGACCCTCAAGCCCTGGGTTACGCCGGCGAGCGTGCTGCTCTCTATCTTCGGCCTGGTCTTCACCGGCTTCCTGGTGGTTAGGAAGGTCAGGGGGGCGCTCCTCTACGGGATCCTAGTCACCACTGTCCTGGGGATACCCTTCGGCGTCACCAACGTGGAGAACTTCCGGCTGGTCAGCGCGCCGCCCAGCCTGGCGGAGACCTTCCTGGCCCTGGACCTGAGATCGCTGCTCGACTACGGCCTCATAACCATCATCTTCACCTTCGCCTTCGTGGACCTCTTCGACAGCGTGGGCACCTTCATAGGCGTGGCCAGCAAGGCGCGTATGCTCGACGACAGAGGGCACTTGCCCCGCGCTAATCGGGCGCTGCTGGCCGACTCCCTGGGCACCATCTTCGGCTCCCTCACGGGGACCAGCACCGTCACCACATATATCGAGAGCGCCTCCGGCGTGGCCGAGGGAGGCCGGACGGGCCTCACCGCGCTGGTCGTGGCCGGGCTGTTCCTGCTGTCCATATTCTTCTCGCCCCTGGTCGGCATAATCCCCAACGCCGCCACGGCGCCGATACTGATCATCGTCGGTATCTTCATGATGGAGCCCATCATGAGGATCAACTTCAACGACTTCCTGGAGGCCATACCGGCCTTCTTCGCCATCGTGATGATGCCCTTCGCCTTCAGCATAGCCGAGGGCATCGTGGCCGGCGTGCTCATCTACACCGCCCTGCACGCCCTGGCCGGCAAGTTCGAGAAGATCAGCTTGACCATGTGGATCCTAACGGTCCTGTTCCTGCTGAGGTTCATAGTGGCCTGAGGGCGGTGAGGGGTGCCTTCCCCCCATTGTCTCTCGGCCTCTGTGAAGAACTCTCTAAGGGAGGTGATATCGTGCGAGTGCTGGTGGTAATGGGAAGCGACTCCGACTGGCCGACCATGCGGGAGGCCGCCCGGGTTCTCAGGGACTTCGGGGTGGAATACGAGGTGAGGGTCTGCTCGGCGCACCGTACCCCTGAGGCCGCCGCGGCCCTGGCCCGCGGCGCCCGCGAGGCGGGCTTCGGCGTCATCATCGCCGGCGCCGGCATGGCGGCCCACCTGCCGGGCGTAGTCGCCGCCTACACCACCCTGCCGGTGATCGGGGTGCCCCTCAGGGGCGGGATCGGTGATGGCGTCGACGCCCTGTACTCCATCGTCCAGATGCCGCCGGGCATACCCGTGGCCTGCGTCGGGGTGGGCGCGGCGAGGAACGCCGCCCTCCTGGCCCTCGAGATCCTCTCCCTCAGCCGGGAGGACCTCCGTGAGAGGCTCGAGGCCTACCGCAAGGACATGGCCCGCAAGGTGGCGGAGAAGGACGAGCGAGTTCGGGGTGAAGCCCTTGATTGACCGTTACACCCGTCCTGAGATGGCCAGAATATGGTCTCAGGAGAACAAGTACCGACAATGGCTCAGGGTGGAGGCCCTGGCCGTCAGGGCCTGGGCGGAGCTCGGGGTCATACCGCGGGATGCGGCTGAGAGGATCGCCCGCGCGCAGGTCTCGATAGACGCGGAGTTCGTCCGCCGGGTGGCGGAGGTCGAGGCGCAGACCCACCACGACGTCATCGCCTTCGTCACCGTTCTGGCCGAGAGGCTGGGCGATGACGGCCGGTATATACACTACGGCTTAACCTCTTACGACGTAGTGGACACCGCCCTGTCCCTGCAGCTGGTGGAGGCCGCGGACCTGATCATCTCCGGCCTTCGGGCCTACGCCGAGTCCCTGCGCCGCGCCGCGCTCCGCTACCGCCACACGCCCATGGTCGGCCGCACCCACGGGGTACACGCCGAGCCCATAACCTTCGGCCTGACCTTGGCGCTGTGGTGGAGCGACGCTCAGCGCGACCTGGAGAGGCTCATGGCCGCCCGGCGCCGGGTGGCCGTGGGCAAGCTCTCCGGGGCGGTGGGGGCCTACGGCAACGTCGACCCCAGGGTGGAGGAGTTCGTCTGCCGCGAGCTCGGGCTCGAGCCCGCCCCCATCTCCACCCAGGTCCTGCAGAGGGACGGACACGCCGAGTTCATGTCGGCCCTGGCCATCCTGGCCACCAACCTGGAGAAGATGGCCTTGGAGATCCGGGGCCTGCAGCGGACCGAGGTCCGCGAGGTGGAGGAGCCCTTCCGGAGCGGCCAGAAGGGTTCCTCGGCCATGCCCCACAAGCGCAACCCGGTGATGTGCGAGCGGCTGTGCGGCCTGGCCCGGGTGGTGCGGGCCAACGCCCTGGCGGCCATGGAGAACATCCCCCTCTGGCACCAGAGGGACATCTCCAACAGCTCCGTGGAGAGGATCGTCCTGCCGGACAGCTGCATCCTGGTCGATTTCATGCTGGCCGAGGCCAAGAAGGTCATCGACGGCCTGCAGGTCTACCCGGAGAGGATGCGGGAGAACCTGGAGTCCACCGGGGGCCTGATCTTCTCCGGTAACGTCCTGTTGAAGCTGGTGTCAGCGGGCCTCGCCCGCGAGCGCGCCTACGCTGTAGTGCAGGAGAACGCCATGCGGGCCTGGGCCGGGGAGGGCCGGTTCTCGGACCTGCTCCGCGCCGATCGGAGGGTCACCTCCCTGCTCGGGCCCGAGGGGCTCGACGAGTGTTTCGATTACTCAGCGACCCTCAGAGGGGTCGATCACATCTTCCGGCGTCTTGGGCTGGAGGAAGGAGGTACGACATGAAGGGCAAGCTGGTTCACAGGGGCAAGGTGAAGGCCCTCTACGAGACGGAGAGGCCGGGTACTTATCTCATGGAGTTCACCGACGACGTCACCGCGGGGGACGGCGCCAAGAGAGCTACCTTGGAGGAGAAGGGGGCGGTGAACGCCCGCATGTCCGCCGCCCTGTTCCGCTACCTGGAGGACCGGGGCATCCCCACCCACTTCCTGGAGGCGGTGGACGAGCGGAACCTGTTGGTGAGGGCCCTGGACCTCTTCCAGCTGGAGGTGGTGGTGCGGAACATCGCCGCCGGCAGCCTGGTACGACGGCTGGGCCTTGAGCAGGGCCGGAGGTTCTCCCCGCCCATCCTCGAGCTGTACTACAAGGACGACTCCCTGGGCGATCCGCTGATCAACGACTACCACGCCATGGCCCTGGGCTTGGCCAGTAGGGAGGAGCTCGACGAGCTCTACCGGCTAGCAGAGGAGATCAACACCCATCTGGTGGAGTTCTTCCGGGCTCGGGGCATAACCCTCGTGGACTTCAAGCTCGAGTTCGGCAAGGCCGACGGTCGCATCTACCTGGCCGACGAGATCTCCCCCGACACCTGCCGGTTCTGGGACGCCGCCACGGGCGAGGTCCTGGACAAGGACCGCTTCCGCCAGGACCTCGGCGGGGTCGTCGAGGCCTACAAAGAGGTCCTGGAGAGGGTCGAGGAATGAGGATCTTCCGTGCCCAGGCCTATGTGACCCTCAAGGAGGGTGTGCTCGACCCCCAGGGTCAGACCGTGCAGGGGGCCCTGAGGTCCCTGGGTTACGCAGAGGTAGACGAGGTCAGGATCGGCAAGTTCATCGAGATCAAGCTCGAGGCCCAGGACGAGACCAGCGCTCGCCGGGCTGTGGAGGAGATGTGCGAGCGGCTCCTGGCCAACCCCGTGCTGGAGCGGTACCGGGTGGAGATCGAGGAGGATGGGGCATGAGGTTCGCCGTGGTCGTCTTCCCCGGCTCCAACTGCGACGTCGACTGCTACCGCGCCCTGGCCGACGTGATGGGCCAGGAGGCCGACTACGTCTGGCACCGGGAGACTGACCTCTCCCGCTACGACTGCGTGGTCCTGCCGGGGGGCTTCTCCTACGGCGACTACCTCCGCGCGGGGGCCATCGCCGGCCAGTCCCCGGTGATGGAGGCGGTGCGCAAGTTCGCCGCCCGGGGCGGCCTGGTGCTGGGGATATGTAACGGCTTTCAGATCCTGCTCGAGGCCGGCCTGCTGCCGGGGGCCATGCGCCGGAACGAGAGCCTCAGGTTCGAGTGCGGCGACGTCTACCTCCGGGTGGAACGGGAGACCCCCTTCACCCATAGCCTCGGGGAGGGCGACGTCCTGAGGCTCCCCATCGCCCACGCCGAGGGCAACTACTTCATCGAGCCCGAGGGCCTTGAGGATCTTGAGGCCCATGACCAGATAGTCTTTAGGTATTGTGATAGCCGCGGGCGGATAACCCCCGCGGCCAACCCCAACGGCTCCGTCGCCAACGTGGCCGGGGTCTGTAACCGGCGGGGGAACGTCCTCGGCATGATGCCCCATCCGGAAAGGTACGTGGAGGCGGTCCTCGGGGGCGAGGACGGCCGTCTGCTCTTCGGCTCGGCCATAAGCTTCCTGCGGGGGGAGGAGAGGCCATGAAGGCGCCCTGGCGGGATATGGGGCTCAGGGATTCGGAGTACGAGAGGATTTGCGAGCTTCTGGGCAGGGAGCCCACCTGGACGGAGCTCGGCATGTTCGCCGTGCTGTGGTCCGAGCACTGCGCCTACAAACACTCGCGCCCGGTACTGAAGCTCTTTCCCACCGAGGGGCCGCGGGTGCTCCTCGGCCCCGGGGAGAACGCCGGGGTGGTGGATATCGGCGAGAAGGTGGCCGTGGCCTTCCGGATCGAGTCCCACAACCACCCCATCTTCGTGGAGCCCTACCAGGGCGCGGCCACTGGGGTCGGCGGCATAGTCCGGGACATCCTGGCCCTCGGGGCCAGGCCCGTGGCCCTGCTGGACTCCCTGCGCTTCGGACCCCTCTCCGACGACCGCTCCCGGTATATCTTCGGCGGCGTGGTGTCGGGCATCAGCGGCTACGGCAACTGCCTCGGCATCCCCACCGTGGGCGGCGAGACCTTCTTCCACGAGGCTTACCGTCAGAACCCGCTCTGTAACGTAATGTGCGTGGGGCTCGTGCCGCGCGACCGGATCCGGCGGGGCGTGGCCGCCGGCGTCGGCAACTCGGTGATGCTCATCGGGGCCCCGACCGGCCGCGACGGGATCCACGGCGCCACCTTCGCCTCTGAGGAGCTCGGCGAGGACTCGGAGTCCCGGCGCCCCTCGGTCCAGGTGGGAAACCCCTTCCTGGAGAAGCTGCTCATAGAGGCCTGCCTGGAGCTCACGGAGGCCGACGCCGTGGTCGGGATCCAGGACATGGGGGCCGCCGGCATCACCTCCTCCTGTGCCGAGACGGCCGCCCGGGCCGGCACGGGCGTGGAGATAGACGTGGAGCGGGTCCCCCTGCGCGAGAGGGGGATGACGCCCTACGAGATAATGCTCTCGGAGTCCCAGGAGCGCATGCTGGTCATCGTCAAGCGGGGCCGCGAGGACGAGGTCAGGAGGATCTGCGACAAGTGGGGCATAGCCTGCGCGGTCATCGGCCGGGTCACCGACGACGGTATCTTCCGGGTGCGCGAGGGGGACCAGGTGGTGGCCGAGGTGCCGGCGCGGGCGCTCACGGCCTCAGCGCCCGTCTACGAGCCGCCGGCGGAGGAGATGCCCGAGGCGATTCGGGCCCGCGAGGCCGACCTCTCGGGCCTGCCGCGGCCGGAGGATTACACCGCCGTGCTCCGACGCCTGCTCTCCTCGCCCAACCTCGCCGCCAAGCGCTGGGTGTGGAGGCAGTACGACTTCCAGGTGCGCACGTCGACGGTCCTCGCCCCCGGGGCCGACGCGGCCGTGATCCGGGTGCCCTCTACCCGCAAGGCCCTGGCCCTGGCCACCGATGCCAACGGCAGGTACTGCTACCTCCGGCCCAGGCGCGGCGGCGCCATAGCCGTCGCCGAGGCGGCCAGGAACGTGGTGGTCGTGGGCGCCGAGCCCATAGCCATCACCAACTGCCTGAACTTCGGCAACCCCGAGCGGCCAGGGGTGATGTTCCAGTTCCGCGAGTGCGTGCGGGGCATGGCCGAGGCCTGCCGGGCCCTGGGCACGCCGGTGACGGGCGGCAACGTGAGCTTCTACAACGAGACCGCCGGCCAGAACATCTTCCCCACCCCCACGGTGGGGATGCTGGGGTTGGTGGAGGACCTAGATCACGTCACCCGCCCGGGCTTCGTCTCGCCGGGCGATTGGGTTATTCTGCTTGGGCGAAACACGGAGGAGATAGGGGCCAGCGAATACCTGAAGGTGGTGCACGCCCTTGACGCCGGCGAGGTGCCCGCCCTGGACCTGGAGCTCGAGGTCAGGGTGCAGCGCCTCTGCCTCGAGGTCATCAGGGCTGGGCTGGTCCGCTCGGCCCACGACGTCTCCGACGGCGGCCTGGCGGTGACGCTGGCCGAGTGCGCCTTCGCCTCGCCGGGCCTAGGCTGCCGGGTCTCCCTCGGGGAGGAGCTTCCCCCGGAGGCCCTGTTCTTCGGCGAGGCCCAGTCGCGCATCGTCGTCACCGCCTCGCCGGAGGCAGCGCGGGAGATACTGGACCTCGCGCGGCGGCGGGGCGTTCCGGCCTCGCTCATCGGAGAGGTTACCGAGGGCGAGCTCTCGCTCTCCGCCGGGGACGCCGTCATCGAGGCCCGGGTCGAGGAGCTCCGGGAGCTCTGGGAGGAGGGTCTTTCATGGGCTCTGAGCTGAGGGAGGAGTGCGGCGTCTTCGGGGTCTGGGGCCATCCTGAGGCCAGCCGGCTGACTTACTACGGCCTGTTCGCCCTGCAGCACAGGGGCCAGGAGAGCGCCGGGATGGCCGTGGCCAGGGACGGGATAGTGCTCAGCCACAGGGGCATGGGCCTGGTATCCGAGGTCTTCGACCGCGAGACAGTACGGGAGCTCGAGGCCCCTGCGGCCGTGGGACACGTCCGGTATTCCACCACCGGTTCGAGCCTGCTGGTGAACGCCCAGCCGCTGGTGGTCAGGTTCAGGGGCGGGCATCTGGCCCTTGCCCACAACGGGAACCTGGTGAACGCCGCCGAGATCCGGCGGGAGCTCGAGGACAGGGGCTCCATTTTCCAGACCACCACCGACACCGAGGTCTTCGCCCACCTCGTCGCCGTCTCGGGCCATGAGGACATCCCCACGGCCGTGCTGGAGAGCACGTCGGTGGTCCGCGGGGGTTATGCCCTGCTCATCCTGACCCCGCGTTGCCTCATCGGCGTACGGGACCCGCACGGCATCAGGCCCCTGTGTCTTGGGAGGATCGACGGCGCCTACGTCCTCTCCTCGGAGACCTGCGGGCTGGACACCGTGGGGGCCGAGCTCGTCCGGGAGGTCGCCCCGGGGGAGATGGTGGTGATAAGCGATGCCGGCATCAGGACGGAGAAGCTGCCCGGGGTGGGGCCCGAGGCCCTGTGCATCTTCGAGTACATCTACTTCGCCCGGCCGGACAGCGACCTCCGGGGCATAAACGTACACGCCGTGCGGAAGAGGCTCGGGCGCATCCTGGCCCGCAGGTACCCCGTGGAGGCCGACGTGGTGATCGGCGTGCCGGATTCCAGCATTTCCGCCGCCTCCGGCTTCGCCGAGGAGGCCGGCATACCCTACGAGATCGGCCTGGTGAAGAACCGGTACATCGGCCGGACCTTCATCCAGCCCAGACAGGAGCTGCGGGCCTTCGGGGTTAAGATAAAGCTCAACGCCATACGCAGGGTGGTGGAGGACAGGAGGGTCGTCCTGGTAGACGACTCCATCGTCCGCGGCACCACCTCGCGTTACATTGTATCCCTCCTGCGCCAGGCCGGCGCCCGCGAGGTGCACATGAGGATCTCCTCTCCGCCCTACAGACACCCCTGCTTCTACGGCATCGATACCAGCTCCAGCGGCGAGCTCGTGGCCCGGGAGAGGGACGTGGAGCAGATCCGGGCCTACATCCGCGCCGACAGCCTGTGCTACCTCGCCCCCGAGGACCTCGAGCGGGCCGTCTACCCCGAGGGAAGGGCGCGGCGGGGGTTCTGTACGGCCTGTTTCACGGGCGACTACCCGGTCCCGGTCCCGGGCGCGGAGAACGTCAAGTTCGCCCTGGAGGCCTGCGGCGAGCCTGCGACGGGAGGACGAAGCTGATGGGACGAGGCTTCACCTACAAGGACGCCGGGGTCGATATCGGAGCCGGCGAGGAGGCCGTGGAGCGGATACGGGGCCACGTCTCCTCCACGGTAAGGCCCGGCGTTCTGGGCGGGATAGGCGGCTTCGGCGGGCTGTTCCACCTGGCCCGGGCCGGCTACCGTGACCCCGTGCTGGTTTCGGCCTGCGACGGGGTGGGCACCAAGCTGAAGGTGGCCATAGCCGCGGGCGTTCACGACACCGTCGGCCAGGATCTGGTGGCCATGTGCGCCAACGACGTCCTCGTACAGGGGGCCGAGCCGCTCTTCTTCCTGGACTACATCGCCCTCGGGCGCCTGGTCCCCTCCCTGGTGGAGGAGATAGTGTCCGGGATCGCCGCCGGCTGCCGGGAGGCCGGCTGCGCCCTCATCGGCGGCGAGACGGCGGAGATGCCGGACATGTACCCCGAGGGTTCCTACGACCTCGCCGGGTTCTGCGTGGGGGCCCTGGAGCGCGGACGGGAGCTCGGTCCGGATCGGGTCCGCGCGGGGGATGTGCTGCTGGGCCTTCCCTCCTCGGGCCTTCACTCCAACGGCTTCTCGCTGGTCAGAAAGGTCCTCCTGGGGGCCGCCGGGTGGCGCCTGGACGCCCACGTGGCGGAGCTGGGCTGTACTTTGGTCGAGGAGCTCCTGCGGCCCACCGTCATCTACCGACGGACGCTCGAGGTGAGCCGCAGGGAGGGCGTGCACGCCATGGCCCACGTGACGGGCGGCGGGATACCCGGGAACCTGGTGCGGGTGTTGCGGCCCGGCCTGCGCGCGGTGGTGGACACCGAGAGGTGGGCGGTCCCCCCGATCTTCCGCCTGGTCCAGGAGGTGGGCCGCGTCCCCGAGGACGAGATGTATCGTACCTTCAACATGGGGATCGGGATGATCATGGTGGTGGCCGAGGAGCGGTGCGAGGAGATAAAGAGGGAGCTCGAATCGAGGGGTCAGCCTTCCCTGTTCATCGGGCAGGTCATCGAGGGCGGCGAGGCACCGACCGTGGAGCTGTTCTAGAGGCCGGCCCGGGGCGGACCCTGTCGAGGAGGGGATGAGCCCGTGAGAGTCGGAGTCCTGGCCTCCGGAAGGGGCACCAACCTGCAGGCGCTATTGGACGACGCGGCCCGGGACGGGTGCCCCTATCAAGTGGTAGTAGTGATAAGCGATGTGGCCGAGGGCCGAGCGCTGGAGAGGGCCAGGCAGGCGGGGGTTCCCGCCCTTTTCGTCTCCCCGCGAGGGCGGACGAGGGAGGACTTCGAGGCCGAGATGGTCGCGGTCCTTCGGGCCCGCCGCGTGGACCTCGTGGTCCTCGCCGGGTACATGCGCCTGGTGGGGGAGGTCCTGCTCGAGGCCTACGAGGGGGCGGTGATCAACATCCACCCCTCCCTGCTGCCGGCCTTCCCCGGCCTGGAGGCCCAGAGGCAGGCCCTGGAGTACGGGGTCAAGGTGTCGGGCTGCACGGTCCACTTCGTGGACCGCGGCATGGACACCGGCCCCATAATCTCCCAACAGGCGGTGCCGGTCAGGGAGGACGACAGCGTGGAGTCGCTCGCAGCCAGGATCCTCGTCGAGGAGCACCGCCTCCTCACGCGGACGGTGCGGTTGCTGGCCACCCGGCGCGTCGAGGTCCGAGGCCGCCGCGTTTACATCCCCGATCCGGGAGGTAGTGACTGATGGTGAAGAGGGCGCTTCTCAGCGTGTACGACAAAGAGGGTATCGTGGAGCTCGGCCGGGGCCTCGCCTCCCTGGGCGCGGAGCTGGTGTCCAGCGGCGGTACGGCCAGGCACCTGCGAGAGGCCGGCCTCGAGGTACGTGACGTATCGGAGATCACCGGGCTCGAGGAGATCATGGGCGGCAGGGTCAAGACCCTGCACCCGGTGGTTCACGGCGGGATCCTGGCCCGCCGGGACGCGGCCGGCGACCTCGAGGACGCGGAGAGGCTCGGCATACCCCTCATCGATATGGTGGTGGTAAACCTCTACCCCTTCGAGCGGGTGGTGGCGGGCGGCCCGCCCGAGGCCGAGGCCCTCGAGAACATTGACATTGGCGGCCCGGCCCTCATCCGCGCCGCGGCCAAGAACTTCCCCCACGTCCTAGTCCTCACCTCGCCTGAGCAGTACGGGCCCGTGCTCGAGGAGCTCCGGAAAGGGGAGGTGAGCCTAGAGCGCCGCCGGCAGCTGGCGCGGGAGGCCTTCGCCCTCACCGCGGCCTACGACGCCGCCATCATGAGCTATCTGGGCGAGGGCGACGTCTTCCCGGCGGTCCTCGTCGAGAGGTACGACAAGGTGCGGGATCTGCGTTACGGCGAGAACCCCCACCAGAGGGCGGCCTTCTACAGCAAATATGTGCCCGGGAGGGCTGGGGGGCTGGCGGGCGCCCGTCTTTGGCAGGGTAAGCCCCTCTCCTACAACAACCTGGCCGATGCCCACGCCGCCTACGCCGCGGTGAGCGAGTTCCCGGGCCCCACGGCGGTGGCCGTCAAGCACGCTAACCCCTGTGGCGTGGCCACCCGGCCGACCCTGGCCGAGGCCTTCGCCGTCGCTCGGGACGCCGACCCAGTGTCTATCTTCGGCGGGATCGTGGCCCTGAACCAGAGGGTGGACGAGGACACAGCCCGTCTGCTGGCAAACCTCTTCCTGGAGGTGGTCATCGCCCCCGGCTATTCCCCCGCCGCCCTCGAGGTGCTGGCGGGGAGGGAGAACTTCAGGGTGCTGGAGATGCCCCTCCTCAGGCCCGAGGGCCGCGAGGTCCGCAGCGTGGCCGGCGGGCTCCTGGTCCAGTCGACCGACGACTCCACCGTGCCGTTCGAGCGGTGGGACCTGGTCATCGGCCAGGTGCCCTCCCAGGAGATCAGGGAGGACCTGGAGTTCGCCAACCGGGTGGTCAAGCATGTGAAGTCCAACGCGGTGGTGGTGGCCGCCGGGCTGCGCACCCTGGGGATCGGGGCGGGCCAGATGAACAGGCTCGACGCGGCCCGGATCGCCCTCTCCAAGGCCCAAGGCGCCGCCCGCGGCGCCGTCCTGGCCTCGGACGGCTTCTTGCCCTTCCCCGACGTGGTCGAGGAGGCGGCGAAGGCGGGCATCAGGGCCATAGTCCAGCCGGGCGGGTCAGTACGGGACAGGGAGTCCGTGGAGGCCGCCCGGGCCCACGGCATCACGATGTTCTTCACCGGAAGGAGGCACTTCCGACACTGAGGCCGGGCCCCCTGGCCCGGCCTGGGAGGAGGTAAGACGATGAGGGTACTGGTGGTGGGCGGCGGCGGGCGGGAGCACGCGCTGGTCTGGAAGATGGCCCGCTCTAGAGGTGTAGAGGTCCTCTGCGCCCCCGGCAACCACGGCATGGAGGAGGCCCACCTGGTGGACCTGGCCCCGGAGGACATAGCCGGTCTCCTGGCCTTCGCCAAGTCCAACGCCGTCGACCTCACGGTGGTGGGCCCCGAGGCGCCGCTGGTGCGGGGGATAGTCGACGCCTTCGAGGAGGAGGGGCTCGCCATCTTCGGCCCCACCCGGGCGGCGGCCATGCTCGAGGGGAGCAAGGCCTTCGCCAAGGAGGTCATGCTGGCCGCCGGGGTCCCCACGGCGCGGGCGCGGACCTTCACCGACCCCGAGGCCGCCCTGCGCTACGTCCGCCAGGTGGGCCCGCCGCTGGTGGTGAAGGCGGACGGCCTGGCCGCGGGCAAAGGGGTGAGCGTGTGCTTTACGGAGGATGACGCCGCCAGGTTCCTGCGGGAGGTCATGGTGGAGCGCAAGTTCGGGGACGCGGGCGAGAGGGTGGTTATCGAGGAGTACCTGGAGGGCGAGGAGGTCTCGGTGTTGGCCTTCACCGACGGCCGGGAGGTGATCCCCCTCATCGCCTCTCAGGACCACAAGCGGGCCTTCGACGGGGACGAGGGGCCCAATACCGGCGGCATGGGGGCCTACGCCCCGGTCCCGGCCTACGGGCCCGCCGTGGCCGACGTGGTCAGGGAGGAGATCCTGGACCGGGTCGTGAGGGCCATGGCCGAGAGAGGGATCCCCTATCGCGGGGTGCTCTACGCCGGCCTCATGCTCACCGCAGCGGGGCCGCGGGTGCTGGAGTTCAACGTCAGGTTCGGCGACCCCGAGGCCCAGGCCATCCTGCCCCTCCTGGAGACGGACCTGGTCGAGGTCCTCATGGCCGCGGTTAGGGGCGAGCTCAGGGGGGCGCGCCTCGACTGGCGGCCCGAGAGCTGCGTGTGCGTAGTCCTGGCGTCAGGCGGCTATCCCGGGCCCTACCGGACGGGAATGCCCATCGAGGGCCTGGACAGCGCCTCAACCATGGAGGGGGTCGAGATCTTCCACGCCGGCACGCGGAGGCAGGGGGGGGCCTTCCTGACCGACGGCGGCAGGGTGCTCGGGGTGACCGCCAGGGGCCCGGACCTGGCCCGGGCCGTGGAGCTGGCCTACCGGGCCGTGGCCCGTATCAGCTTTCCCGGCATGCACTACCGTACCGATATCGCCAGGCGGGGCCTCCTGGGCCGGTAAACTACCATTTAACGGTAAAGGATTTGCGCCTGCGGGGCCAGAATACATAACGAAGCGACGACGGGAGGAAGATGCTGGTATGTCCGACGCCATCGTCGTCGGAGCGGGCCCGGCCGGGTCCACCGCCGCCCTGACCATGGCCCGGAGGGGGCTCGACGTCCTCCTCCTGGACGCACAGCCCTTTCCCAGGCGGAAGATCTGCGGCGGCGCCGTCGCGGCCCGGGCGTTCTCGCTCCTGGACGAGGAGTTCTACGCCGCCTTCTCCAAGAACGCCGTGCGGGGTGTCATCTTCGCCTACGGTGGCGATCTCCCAGTGCGCTACGACAGGGAGGAGCCCTACGCTTACATAGTCGACCGCGCCGAGTTCGACCAGTATCTGGTCGAACGGGCCCAGCGGGTCGGGGTCAGGTTCCGGGACGCCGCCGAGGTCACGGCGGTCCGGACGGAGGCCCATCTGGTGCGCGTGATCGCTGGCGGCGAGGAATTCCGGGCGCGGTTCGTGGTGGCCGCCGACGGGGTGAGGGGCCGCACCGCTAGGCTCGCCGGGATCGGTGGGCCACCCGACCTGGCGCTGACTTTGGAGGCCGACGTGCCGGACGACCTCGGGGTCCGGGCTAGGCTTGACGGGGCCCTGCTCATCGACTATGGGGCCGTCCGGTCCGGTTACGGCTGGATCTTCCCCCGCGGGGACGGGCTGTCGGTGGGCATAGGTACCTTCGGGGCCCTATCCGGCAGCGCCCTCCGGAGCGCCTTCCGACGGTTCGTCGCCGCCTATCTGCCCGGATTAGACCCCGCATCGGTCGCTGTCCGGGGCTACCTGGTGCCCCGTGGCGGCCGCCGCAGGGGTCCCCTTTGCCGGGGTCGGGTCCTCGTGGCGGGCGACGCGGCGGGCCTTGCCGATCCCTTCTTCGGGGAGGGGATCCACTGGGCCATGCTCAGCGGGAAGCTGGCGGGCGAGGCCGTCGCCGCGGCCCTCGGAGGGGAGCCCCTGGAGCGCTACGCCGAACGGGTCGACCACGAGATCGGCCGCGAGCTCCGTATCGCGCGTTATACGTCCCTGCTCTTTTACAGAATGCCGGGCTTCTTTCACCGGCACCTGGTGAGCAAGAAGGAGATAATCGGCCAGTTTTTGGATATGGTGGCGGGCCATCAAGGCTACCGGGCGATGGTCCTCTGGTTGATGGCCAACCTGGTGCGACAGGTCCTGGCCCGGCCAGCTCCGGCGGGAGCAGAGGGCGGAGTCTTCAAATCCTGAACGGAGGGGCCCGTGATGCATTATCCGCTCAGGCTCAAGGCCTATTTCCTCCTCTTCATCATCACCGGGGCGGTTCTCTTAGCGCTGGTGAGGCCTGAGCTTGAGGGCCCGGACTTGTGGCTGCTCTGGGGCACGGCGGCGGCCATCGCCCTCTTCGAACGCTTCAGGGCGCTCCTCCCGGGCAGCCCGCCGCTGATCCTAGCGGTTCTGTGGATCTTCGGCCCCGGCGTGGCCATGTGGGCCGACGCCCTGGGCGTCCTGGCCGAGGGCAGCCTACGGCGGGCGAGGCCGTGGCCGCTGGCCTTCAACGCCGGCCAGCTGGTGGCCGCGCTCTACCTAGCCCATCTCGTCGGCCGGGCGGCCTCATCGGACGTCTTCCTCGGCTTCCCGCTCACAGCCGCCGCCTTCTTCTTCTTCAACGCCCTGTTCCTGCAGGCCGGCATGAGCCTGTACAAGGGCACCTCCCTCCTGAAGCTCCTGGCCGCGCACCTGTCGGCCGACGTAGGGCGGCTCATAGGCGCCGTGCTACTCGGCCTGTTTATCTGCTGGGCGCATGAGGTCTACGGCCCCGTGGCCCTGCTGCCCTTCCCCCTGCTGGCCCTCGGGCACTCCTACGCCGTACATAGAGCCACCCGCTACTCCCGGTCCCGGGCGGTCGACGGGGTCCTGGAGGCCTTTGTGTCCATGGACGAGCCCCAGCGGGCCCACGCCGAGAACCTGGTGGCCCTGTCCTCGGCCATAGGCTCCGAGCTCGGCCTGGACGAAGCTGCGCTGCGCGAGCTGCGCTACGCGGCCCTCCTGCACGACATCGGCCAGAGGGATGGCCTGAGCCTCGAGCGGCCCGGGCGCCTCACGGCCGAGGAAGTCCGGCTGGTAAGACGACACCCGGAACAGGGCAGTGAGCTCATCGGCCGGGTGGGCGTCCTGAGCCGGGTGGCGGACATCGTCCGGCACCACCACGAACAGGTGGACGGCCTCGGGTACCCCGACGGGCTCCGGGGGGCGGAGATATCGCTGGAGGCGCGCATCCTTCACGTGGCCGAGGCCTTCGACTCCCTGGTGCGCGACAGGCCCTACAGGCCCAGGCAGGATCCCGCTAGGGCCCTGGAGATAATCCGGCGCTCGGCCGGCACCCAGTTCGACCGCCGGGTGGTGGAGGCCCTGGCCGCGGTAGTAGAGGAGGGCAGGGTGCCCTCGGCGCGCCGGCGGGGGCGCGTGGACGGCCCGTCGGATACACTGGAGAACCTGCGGACCTACATGACCCGCTGGCTCAGAGACCACGACCTCCGCTGGGACATGGGGGTCCTGGACTCGCCCGGGGAGGTCGGGAAGAAGGCCGCCGCCATCCTGGCCCTGTATGAGCTCGGCCGGATCATAAACTCCAGCCTGAGCCTGCAGGAGGTCCTCGACCGGGTGACGAAGACCGCCTCGGACCTCACCCATTCCACCTGCGCCGTGGCCCTGAGGGACGGGCCCGGTGAGCTGACGGTGCGGTCCGTACAGGGGCGCGCGGCGGAGGGCGGAAGCTTCGCTCAGAGGGCCCCGGGCTTTCAGCTCTGCCGTCAGGTGCTGGCCAGCGGGGCCCCGGCGGCCACGGCCGAGCTGGAGGGGGTGCTGCCTTTCCCCCACGCCTCTTGCGGCCGGTGCCTGGCCGGGCCGGGGTCGGTGTCCCTGGCCATGCCCCTGGTCACGCCGACGTCGGTGGTGGGGGTCATCTGCGTTCACAGGGGCCGCGAGCGGCCCTTCGACGCCACGGAGATCAACATCCTTCAGGTGATAGCCCATCAGGCCTCCCTGGCCGTGCGCAACGCCATGCTGTATACTGAGACGAAGAGGCAGCTCGACGAGATCAAGGCCATGCGCCGGCTCACCGATACGGTCTTCCGGGACGTGGGCGTGGGGATCGTGGTGGTGGACCGCCAGGGCGCCCTGGAGTTCTACAGCAAGGCCGCGGCCTCCATACTACGAGGGGTCGTCAGCTTTCCCCAGCCTGGCCAGAGGGTGAACCTGAGGCGGCTCTTCGAGCCGCTCGGGGACCCCCTCATGCTCGGAGACGTCCTGGAGCGACCGGCCAGGGAGACGGGCCGCCAGGTCAGGGTGGGCAAGCTGTGGCTTGACGTTCACACCTCGAGCCTGGTGGACGAGGAGGGGCGGGTGACGGGGGCCATCAGCATCTTCCAGGACATCACCGACCGCAAGCGGATGGAGGAGGAGATGGCCCGGGCCGAGCGCCTGGCGGTGGTGGGCCGGATGGCCGCGGGGGCGGCCCACGAGATCAGGAACCCGCTGGCGGCCATAAAGGGCTTCGTGCAGCTCTACCAGCGGTACGCGAGGTCGGGACGCCGGCCCCGGCTAGAGCACCTGGACCTGGTTCTGAGGGAGATCGACAGGATCGAGACCATCATCCAGGACATGTTGCTCACCGCCCGGCCCCCGCGGCCCAAGCTCCGCGACTGCGATCTCGCCGCGCTGCTCGCCGAGGTCCTCCGGCTGCTGGACAAGCCCCTGAGGTCGAAGGGCATACGGGTCAGCAAGAGGGGCTTTGACGGTAACAGCCTGGTCCTGGCCGACCCGGCCCAGCTCCGGCAGGTGCTGCTCAACGTCCTCGGCAACGCCGTGGACGCCTGCTCCGAGGCCGGGAATATCGAGGTGTCCTTGAGCCGGAGGGGGAACAGGACGGTCATCGCGGTGAAGGACGACGGGAGGGGGATCGACCCCGAGGACCTGCCCCGCATTTTCGACCCCTTCTTCACCACCAAGGACGAGGGCACCGGCTTGGGGCTTCCCGTCTCGCTGCAGATAATTCGGAACCACGGCGGTACCATCGAGGTGGAGAGCGAGCCGGGCCAGGGCAGCGTCTTTCTCATACAATTGCCTTCCGTGGAGGGACGAGATGATCAAGGAACTCGAGGGACAGTTGAACGAGGCTCAATACGCGGCAGTGACCTGTGATGAAGGCCCGGTGTTGGTCCTGGCCGGCGCCGGCAGCGGCAAGACCCGCGTCCTGGCCTACAGGATAGCCTACCTCCTGGAGAGGGGGACGGACCCCGGGTCCATACTGGCCATAACCTTCACCAACAAGGCCGCCGCCGAGATGAGGGAGAGAGTACAGCTCCTGACGGGGTCTCTGGTGGACGCCATGTGGGTGAGCACCTTCCACTCCGCCTGTCTACGCATCCTCCGCCGTCACGCTGATAGATTGGGGTACGACGGCGGGTTCGCCGTCTTCGACGACGTCGACTCCAGGGCCCTCGTGCGGGCCTGTCTTGACAGCCTGGGGCTCGACGAGAGGCGCCTCCCGCCGGCCCGGGTGGCCGCCGCCATCGACCGGGCGAAGAACGAGCTCAAGGGCCCGGAGGAGTTCGCGGCCGAGGCCGCGGGCCCCTACGAGAGGCGTCTGGCCGCGGTCTACGCCCTCTACCAGGAGCGGCTGCGCGAGAACAACGTCATGGACTTCGGCGACCTCCTGTTGAACTGCGTGCGGCTCCTGCGGGAGCACCAGGAGGTCAGGGACTACTACGTCGCCAAGTTCCGGCATATCCTGGTCGACGAATATCAGGACACCAACCGGGCGCAGTACGAGCTCGTCCGGCTGCTGGCCGGGCGGCGCGGGAACGTCTTCTGCGTCGGCGATGCCGACCAGTCTATCTACGGCTTCCGAGGGGCGGATATTAGGAACATATTGGATTTTGAGCGCGACTACCCGCAGGCCAGGGTGATCAAGCTCGAGGAGAACTACCGCTCCACCCAGTACATCCTGGACGCCGCGGCCCACGTCATCGCCAACAACCGGCACCGCCGGCCCCGCCGGCTGGTGGCCAGCCGCGGCCCGGGGGAGAAGGTGGTGGTACACGAGGCCGCCGACGAGGCCCAGGAGGCCGGGTTCGTGGCCGCAGAAATCGAGAAGGGTCTCCTGCAGGAGGGCAGGCGTCTCCGTGATTTCGCCGTCTTCTACCGCACCCACGCCCAGTCCCGCAGCCTGGAGGAGGTCCTGATGCGCCGCCAGATCCCCTACGTCATCGTAGGCGGCCTCAGGTTCTACGAGCGGCGGGAGGTCAAGGACGTCCTGGCCTACCTCCGCGTCATCGCCAACCCCTACGACGCCATCAGCCTGAGGCGGGCGGCCTCCTATCCGCGGCGCGGGCTGGGCGAGGTCACGCTGGCCCGGGTGGAGGAGTACGCGCGGGCCCGCGCGCTCTCGCTGTTGGACGCCCTGCAGGGCGCCGCCTCCATTCCCGGCCTGGCCGCGCACCTGGCCCAGCGGGCCCGCGAGTTCGGCGAATTGCTGGCCGAGCTGGCCCGGAGGGCGCTGGAGCTCCCCCCCTCGCGGCTCATCGGCGAGGTCCTGGAGGCCAGCGGCTACGCCGCCGCCCTGAGGGCCGAGGACACCCTGGAGGCCTCCTCCCGCCTCGAGAACCTCGGCGAGCTGGTCTCCGTGGCCAGCGAGCTGGAGAGGCGGCGGGACGTCAGGGACCTCGAGGGCTTCCTGGCCGAGCTGGCCCTGATGACCGACGTCGACCGTCACGACCCCGCGGCCGAGGCGGTGAGCCTCATGACCCTCCACAGCGCCAAGGGGCTGGAGTTCCCGGTGGTGTTCCTGGTGGGGATGGAGGAGGGGCTGTTGCCGCACCAGCGGTCGCGGGAGGATGACGCTCAGCTCGAGGAGGAGCGGAGGCTGTGTTACGTGGGCATGACCCGGGCCAAGGACCGGCTGTACCTCACCTGGGCGCGCCGGCGGATGGTCTTCGGCAGCACCACCTTCACCACGCCCTCGCGGTTCCTGGACGAGATCCCGGCGGAGCTCAAGGATGAGGCCGGGCCCGCGGCCGAGGACCTGGCCGTCGGCGACAGGGTGGAGCATCCCCGCTTCGGGGTCGGCACCATCGTCTCAAGTCGCGGGGAGGGCGAGGACCGCGAGGTGGACATCGCCTTTCCCGACCTGGGCATAAAGAGGTTCATCCTGGGATACGCCAACTTGCGGAAGGTGTGACATGAGAGGTGAGGAGATGAAGGAGGACGCCATCCGGCGGGAGATGGAGGAGCTCGCCCGCGAGATAAGGGAGCACGACTACCGCTACTACGTGCTGGATGACCCAGTTATCACCGATGCTGAATACGACAGGCTCTTTCAGAGGCTCCTGGAGCTGGAGGAGCAGTACCCGCACCTGGCCTCTGAGGATTCACCCACCCGGCGGGTCGGGGGCCGGCCGCTCGAGAAGTTCGTCCAGGTACAGCACGTGAGCCCCATGCTGAGCCTGCAGAACGCCTTCTCGCGCGGCGACCTGTTGGAATTCGACCGCCGGGTCAGGCGGGCCTTGGGCCGCCCCGTGGCCTACGTGGTGGAGCTGAAGATAGACGGCCTGTCGGTGGCCCTGCGCTACCGGGACGGCGTGCTGGAGAGGGGGCTGACCCGCGGCGACGGCCTGGTGGGCGAGGACGTGACGCAGAACGTGCAAACGGTGCGCAGCATCCCCCTCCGGCTCAGGGGCGACGTACCTCCCTACCTCGAGGTCCGCGGCGAGGTGTACATGCCGGTGAAGGCCTTCCGGAGGCTCAACGAGGCCAGGGAGCGGGAGGGCCTGCCCCTCTTCGCCAACCCCCGCAACGCCGCCGCCGGGTCGCTGCGCCAGCTGGACCCGGCCGTAACGGCGCGGCGGCCCCTCGACTGTTTCGTCTACGAGGTGAGACAGGTCGAGGGCCTCACCCTCCGGACCCACAGCGAGGCGCTGGCTTGGCTGCGCGAGCTCGGCTTCAAGGTAAACCCCCACACGTTCACGGTCCCGTCCATCGAGGAGGCCTACGAGCGCTGCGCGGCCTGGGCGGAGAGGGCCGGGCAGCTGGACTACGAGGTGGACGGCATGGTGATCAAGGTGGACGACCTCGAGGCCCGGGACGCCCTGGGGGCGACCTCGCGGGCGCCGCGGTGGGCCGTCGCCTACAAGTTCCCCGCCGAGGAACAGGTGACCCGGGTGCGGGATATCGTGGTCCAGGTGGGGAGGACGGGGGTGCTCACGCCCACCGCCGTGCTGGAGCCGGTCCGCATCGCCGGCTCGGTGGTCGGGCGCGCCACCCTGCACAACATCGATATCATCAGGGAGAAGGACGTCCGCGTGGGCGACCACGTCGTGGTCCGTAAGGCAGGCGAGGTGATCCCGGAGGTAGTGCGGGTGCTGAAGGAGCGGCGCACCGGGGAGGAGCGGCCCTTCGAGATGCCCGACAGGTGCCCCGAGTGCGGGTCGGAGGCGGTGAGGCTGCCGGGCGAGGCCGCCTACCGCTGTACCGGAGCCGCCTGTCCCGCCCGCCTGCGAGAGAGCCTGATACACTTCGCCTCGCGGGACGCCATGGACATAGAGGGGCTTGGGCCGCAGACGGTCTCTGCCCTGCTGGCGGCCGGCATGGTCAGGGACCCCGCCGACCTGTACTCCCTGACCGTGGAGGATCTGGTCAAGCTCGAGCGCTTCGGGGAGAAGTCGGCGGCCAACCTGGTCGCGGCCATAGACCGAAGCCGAGCTAACCCCCTCTACCGACTGCTCTTCGGCCTGGGCATCCGTCACGTGGGCGAGAGGGCCGCGCGCCTGCTGGCCGAGTCCTTCGGGGACATGGACGCCCTGGCCGCCGCGAGCAGGGAGGAGCTGGAGAGGGTGCCCGAGATCGGGCCCATGACCGCGGAGAGCGTCTACAGGTTCTTCCGTCAGGAGGCGAACCGCCGCCTGCTGCGGCGGTTGAAGGAGGCCGGGGTCAGGATGAGCGCCGGCGAGCCCGACCGCGGCGGCGAGCTCTCCGGGCTCTCCTTCGTGATCACCGGCACCCTGCGGGACTTCACCCGTAAGGAGGTCGTCGAGTTCATCGAGTCTCGCGGCGGCAGGGTCACGTCGTCGGTGAGCTCCAAGACCGACTACCTGGTGGTGGGGGAGAACCCGGGCTCCAAGCTCGACCGGGCCAGGGAGCTCGGGGTCAAGATCATAGACGAGGAAGAGCTCCGCCGACTGTCAGCTCGGGCGTAAGCTGCCGCGTTTTGGTTATAAATTTCACCTCTTCAACAGGCAGGAATCTTACAAGCTGAGGGAGAATAAGTTCTCACCTGTTGTAACCGTTCGAAAGGGCCCATTAGTCAGCGCAAGTATCGCACTCAAGAAGTGAGAGATGAGGAACTTCACTACATGCGCCGTATCCTGACAGCGAGGGCCGCCCTCATAGTAATTTCCCTTTTGTTCTTTTGGTTGTTAGCTGGATGCAACCAAGGGACAGAGCCCGTCGACGGAGACGGGGCCGTCGCCCCGCCGAGCCCTTACGGCGGCACCCTTCGCGTGGGGCTGGTGGGGGACGCCCCGGTGGACGTCTGGGACCTGCTGGCCCCGTCCGATGACGTCGACGGCCTGGTGGCCCGTGCCGCCTTCGTCCCCTTGGTGGGGGTGAACGCGAGCCTCGAGCCCGTGCCGGGCCTGATCGCCCAGGTGCTGGTCTCCCCGGACGGCGGGACGTGGACCGCCGTCCTGAGGGAGGGCGTGACCTGGCAGGACGGGAGGCCGGTGACGGCGGAAGACGTGATATACACGTTGGAGCTCCTGTTGAGCCCGAGCGGCGTGGACAGGGGGCTCGCCGACCGGCTGCGGTCGCTCGAGGGCGTGGGACGATACCTCGACCGCCTCCGCGTGTTCCGAGCCGCCCTCGCCGCTGGCCAGATGAGCGAGGAGGCCTACGCCGAGTCGGTGGCGGCCGAGTGGGAGAGGCTGCGGGAGAGGTTCCCCGTGGTCGCCGAAGGGGAGCGGCGGGTCCTCTTCAGGTTGACCGAGCCCGACCCGAGGCTCCTCGTCGAGGCCCTGACCGTGCCGGTCCTCAGGCGGGATGGAGCGGAGTGGGTGGGCAGCGGGCCCTTCAGGATCACCGGATGGGATCCGCTGACCTTGACGGCCGATGAGGGTTACTTCCTCGGCCGCCCGTATCTCGACGAGATCCGGGCCTTGGCCTATGCCGACGAAGGGGCCCTGGCAGAGGCGCTCTCAGAGGGCGCGGTTGACTTGGCCCTCTTCCCGGCCGGGCAGGGGGTGCGGGCGCCGGAGGGCACCCGCGTGTACCTGAAGCCCGAGTTGCAGTACGTCTTCCTGGCCCTCAACCTGACCGCAGCGCCCTTCGATGAAGAGGAGTTTCGCGAGGCCCTGTCCCTGGCGGTAGACCGCCGCGGGCTCATCCGGGACCTTCTCGGGGGCGCAGGGGTGCCCGTGCGGTCGCACTCCGTGGTGGGCAGGTGGGATTACCCCTTCGAGCCAGAGGATGCGCCGGCCTTCGACCGGGAGGAGGCCCGGGAGAGGCTCTCACGCCTCGAGGTTCCGCCGCTGGAGATAGTGGTGGAGGCGGGACGGGACCTCCTGGTGAGGACCGCGGCGGCGGTGGCGCGGGAGCTCGAGGCCGCCGGCCTGGAGGTGCGGGTCACGCCGGTGCCGTGGGAGGAGTTCAAGGGGCGGCTGGCCGGGCGGGACTTCCAGGCTGTCCTGGGGGGATGGACCCTGGGCCTGGATCCCGACCCCTCCCAGATCTGGCACAGCATGCTCGGCCCCTACAACTTCATGGGTTATTACGACCCACGGGCCAATTCCCTCCTGGAGGAGGGCCTCGAGACCCTGGACCTCGAGCAGCGCCGAGGGATATACCGGGAGTTCCACCGGATCTTGGCCGAGCAGGAGCCTTACCTCTTCCTCTACCAGCCGGCGCGCGTGGTGGTGGCCCCGAGCTGGCTGGTGGGGCCGGTGGATCTGAGCCCGGCGCCGCTGTTTTGGAATATAGCAGAGTGGCATCGACTGTCGGATTAAAAGGTTAAAGGGTGATGTTGTTTGGCCGAAAAGCTCGTCGATATCATTGACCTCAAGACCTACTTCCACACCGAAGACGGCGTGGTCCGCGCCATCGACGGAATCTCCTTTCACATCAACAAGGGCGAGACCCTGGGGGTCGTGGGCGAGAGCGGTTGCGGCAAGAGCGTCACGTCCCTGTCCATTATGAGGCTCATCCCCGATCCGCCGGGCAAGATCGTGGAGGGGCAGATCCTCTTCGAGGGGGAGGACCTGCTGAAGAAGAGCGAGGCCGCCATGCGGAAGATCCGGGGCAACGACATCTCCATGATCTTTCAGGAGCCCATGACCAGCCTGAACCCGGTGTACACCGTGGGGAGCCAGATCAGCGAGGCCATCGAGCTGCACCAGGGGCTGGACAGGAAGGCCGCGCTGGAGAAGGCCGTGGAGATGCTGCGCCTGGTGGGCATACCCCTGCCCGAGAGAAGGATCCGGGAGTACCCCCATCAGATGTCGGGCGGCATGAGGCAGAGGGTGATGATAGCCATGGCCCTCTCCTGTAACCCCAAGCTGCTCATCGCCGACGAGCCCACGACCGCCCTGGATGTGACCATTCAGGCCCAGATCCTCGAGCTCATGAAGGGGCTCAAGGAGGAGCTGAACACCTCCATCATGCTGATCACCCACGACCTTGGGGTCATCGCCGAGATGGCCGAGCGGGTCGTGGTGATGTACTCGGGCAAGATCGTGGAGGAGGCGGACGTGGTATCGCTCTTCCGCCAGCCCTTGCACCCATATACCGAGGGCCTGCTGAACTCCATCCCCCGCATCGATGCCAAGAAGGAACGTCTGCACGTTATCGAGGGCACGGTGCCGAACCCCCTGAACATGCCCAGCGGCTGCCGGTTCCACCCGCGCTGCCCCTATGTGGAGGACATCTGCCGGGCTCAGGAGCCTGAGCTGATCCAGGTGGACGTGGGGCGCTACGTCAGCTGCTGGATGCGACAGGACGACGTGAAGGGGGTGGCGTCATGACCACTAACGGCAACTTGGTCGAGGTCAAGAATCTGAAGAAGTACTTCCCAGTAACCGGCGGCATCCTGTCCCGCGTGGTGGGCCACGTCAAAGCCGTGGACGGCGTGAGCTTCACCATCAGGAAGGGCGAGACGCTCGGCCTGGTGGGCGAGTCCGGCTGCGGCAAAACGACCACCGGGCGCGTCCTCCTGCGGCTCCTGGAGCCCACGGCAGGGGAGGTTGTCTTCGAGGGCAAGAACGTCTTCGAGCTGAACAGGGAGCAGATGAGGAAGCTGCGCCGCGAGATGCAGATCATCTTCCAGGACCCCTACGCCTCCCTGAACCCGCGCATGCCCGTGGGCGATATTATTGGGGAGCCTCTGGAGATCCACAACGTGGCCAGGGGTAAGGCCAAGACGGAGAGGGTACAGGAGCTCCTCGAGGTGGTGGGGCTGAGCCCCGAACACGTGCGACGGTACCCTCACGAGTTCAGCGGCGGCCAGCGTCAGAGGATCGGCGTGGCCCGCGCCCTGGCCCTGAACCCGAAGCTTATAGTATGCGATGAGCCCGTCTCGGCTCTTGACGTCTCAATTCAGTCCCAGGTCATTAACCTGCTAGAGGACCTGCAGTCGGAGTTCGACCTCACCTACCTGTTCATCGCCCACGACCTGAGCGTGGTCAAGCACATCAGCGACCGTATCGGCGTGATGTACCTGGGCAAGTTGGTGGAACTGGCCGACGAGGAGGAGCTCTTCCAGCATCCCGTTCATCCCTACACCGAGGCGCTCCTCTCAGCGATACCAGTGCCCAACCCGGAGATCAAGAAGGAGCGGATCATCCTGGAGGGGGACGTCCCGAGCCCCGTTAACCCGCCCAGCGGCTGCCGCTTCCACACCAGGTGTCGTTACGCCGAGAAGCGGTGCCGCGAGGAGGAACCGCCCTTCGTGGACGTGGGCGGCGGGCACTACGCGGCCTGTCACGTCAGAGCTGGGTAAAGCTTGTACGGCGAATCGAGAGGACTTTGCGGTCATTGTAGCGAATACAGCTGGGGTAATAATTTGAGTATTCAATAAAGCGCTAGACTCCTGAGGGAGGTGACGCCGGCCGTTCTGACAAGCGCGAGATCGTCAACTGGGTTTCAGTGGTGAGAGAGATACCTATTGAAAAAGAGGGGGTTAAACTGTGGTGAGAAAGTCAGTGTATTTACTCCTGATCCTTCTCCTGACCGTGGGCCTGGTGCTCGCCGCCGGATGCGCGCCCTCCGAGCCCGCCGAGGAGGAAACCCCGGCCGACACCGGCCAGGAGGAGCAGCAGCAGGAGGAGCAGGCCGAGGAGGAGACCGGCCCGCCCTTGGGGGGACAGCTGATCTGGGCCAGCATCGGAGATGCCAGCTTCTTCAACCCCATCCTGGTTGAGGACACGGCCTCCGGCGATATCTCCGACCTGCTGTTCAACGGGCTCTTCCAGCTCAACGACAAGCTGGAGCTGGTCCCCGTCCTCGCTACTGACTTCAGCTTTACCGAGGACGGCCTCGAGTGGACCTTCAAGCTGCGCGACGACGTCTATTGGCATGACGGCGAGAAGTTCACCGCCAAGGACGTGGAGTTCACCTTCTTGGCCATCATGCACCCGGCTTACAAGGGCGTCCGCGCCGAGAACTACCGTCCTCTGAGGGGCGCCGGCGAGTACCTGGATGCCAGGGCCGAGCTGGCGACGAAGCTTGAGAACGAGGAGATAACGCAAGAGGAGTACATGGAGCAGGCCGTGGCGCTCTTCGAGGAGTGGCGGGCCAAGGGCGCCATCGAGGTCGTGAACGACTATGAGATCAAGTTCTACCTCGATGAGCCCAACGCTCCCTTCAAGAACAACATCGCCATGGGCATCATCCCGAGCCACATCCTGACGCTGGAGACCGCCGGCGACAAGGAGCAACCCTTCCACACCGATGAGCCCGTGGGTACCGGTCGCTTCAAGTTCGTAGAGTGGATCCGTGACGACCACATCACCGTGGAGCGGAACGACAACTACTTCGAAGAGGGGCCCTATCTGGACAGGATCATCTACAAGATCATCCCGGATCAGAACACCATCACCATGGCCCTTGAGACCGGCGAGATCGACCTCGGCTCCATCAAGCCCGAGGACTTCGACCGGTTCAAGGAGATGGAGCACCTCAACGTCTTCGAGTATCCGACCCTGTCCTACACCTACATGGGTTATAACCTGACCAACCCGCTCTTCCAGGATAAGCTGGTGCGTCAGGCCATCGCCCATGCCATCGACCGCCAGGCCATCGTGGACGAGGTCCTCATGGGCCACGGCACCGTCGCCCACAGCCACGGCTCGCCGGTGCTCTGGGATTTCAACCCCGACGTGCCCAAGTTCGAGTTCAACCCGGACAAGGCGCGTGAGCTCCTGGCTCAGGCCGGTTGGACGGACACCGACGGCGACGGCTTCGTCGATAAGGACGGCAAGAAGTTCAGCTTCCTGCTCCAGACCAACCAGGGCAACAAGCTGCGTGAGCAGTCCGCGGTCATCATCCAGCAGCAGCTGGCCGACGTGGGCATCGAGGTCGAGGTCAAGCTGGTCGAGTGGGCCACCTTCGTCCAGGACGTCCTGCTGGCCAAGAACTTCGACGTCGTCATAGTCGGCTGGCGTCTGTCGAGCGACCCGGACGCCTACGAGATCTGGCACACCGAGGGCGGTCCCTTCAACTTCGTCTCCTACTCGAACCCGAGGATCGACGAGATCTACGAGCAGGGTCGCGTGATCCTCGATCAGGAGAAGCGCAAGGCCCTCTATCAGGAGGCCCAGGCTATCCTGGCCGAGGACCAGCCGTACCTGTTCCTGTACTTCCCGACCGCCACCGTGGGTCTGCATAAGCGGTTCCAGGGCCCCATCGCCGGTACTCCCGCCGGCCTAGCCTGGAACGTGGAACTGTGGTACGTGCCGGAGAACCTGCAGATAGCCAACTAGGAACGCAAGCACACGCGGGGGCCGGGCGGTCCCGGCCCCCGCACAGTGTGTACGGGCTGCAACATAAGGGACCTGTAGAGCGAATGTGACCTGCGCCCGGGTCACATTCGTCATGCATGGACGACGTATTACACAGTTCTTCCAGAAAGGGGGCCTTGGCCGTGCAACGGTACATCATCAGGCGCCTCATACAGGCGATACCTCTGCTCATAGGGATCACCATCGTCTCCTTCCTCATCATACACCTGGCACCGGGTGACCCGGCCCTGACCATGATCGACCCCAAGGCGTCGGTGGCGGAGATGGAGCGGGTGCGGACGATGCTCGGGCTGGATAAGCCCCTGCACATCCAGTACTGGCGCTGGTTTAGCGGGATCCTGCAGGGTGACTTCGGCCGCTCCTTCACCGACGGCCGGCCGGTGCTGACGAAGATAGTGGAGCGCATACCCGCCACGTTGGAACTCACCGTCCTGGCGCTGCTGGTGAGCATGGTCATCGCCATACCCATCGGGGTCATAAGCGCGACGAGGCAGTACTCGCTCTTCGACTACACGGCTACTGTCGGAGCCTTCCTCGGGGTGGCCATACCCAACTTCTGGTTCGGTATGCTGTGCATCCTGGTGTTCTCGGTCTACCTCGGCTGGCTGCCCTCTTACGGCCGCATGAGCCTGTTCGGTCCGCCGACCTTGCTCGACAGGATCGAGCACCTGATCCTGCCCGTGATGGTACTGGGGCTCAGCCAGACCGCCGGCCTCACCCGTTACGTGAGGTCCAGCATGCTGGAGGTCATCAGGCAGGATTACATCAGGACCGCCCGGTCGAAGGGCCTCTCGGAGCGCGTGGTCATCTATCGCCACGCCCTGAAGAACGCCCTCATACCCGTGGTGACCATCCTGGGCCTCAGCCTGCCGGGCCTGCTCGGCGGGGCGCTGATCACGGAGCAGGTCTTCGCCTGGCCGGGCATGGGCCTCTTGAGCTACAAGGCCATCTTTCGGCGGGACTACCCGGTGGTCATGGGCGTCAACCTGATGGCGGCCTTCCTCGTGGTCGTGGGTAACTTCCTCGCCGATATCTCCTACGCCCTGATAGATCCCAGGGTGCGGTACGATTAAGGGGGTCGGAACATGTCTAGCACCACGGTAGTTGACCATTCGGTAAAACAGAGGCGGGAGACCTTCACCCAGATCTTCTGGCGGCGCTTTAAGCGTAACCGCCTGGCCATGTTTGGACTGAGCGTCCTCCTCGTCCTGTACGTCGTGGCCATCTTCGCGCCCTGGCTCGCACCCTATGACCCCAACGAGATCAACCTGCGGAACAAGCTGGAGCCGCCCAGCGCCGAACATGTCCTGGGTACGGACCTCTACGGCAGGGACGTGTTGAGCCGGCTCATCCACGGCTCCCGGATATCCCTCAGCGTGGGCTTCGTGTCGGTGGGCATCTCCATCACCGTGGGGACGCTGCTCGGGGCCATAGCCGGGTATTACGGGGGCGCGGTGGACAATATCATCATGCGGGCGGTGGACGTCGTCATCTCCTTCCCGGTCCTGTTCCTCATCCTCACGGTGGTGGCCGTCATCGGCACCAGCATCTTCAACATCATGTTGGTCATCGGCCTCACCAGCTGGACGGGCACGGCCCGTCTCGTGCGCGGCGAGTTCCTCTCGCTGCGGGAACGGGACTTCACGGAGGCCGCCAGGGCGCTTGGGGCGGATGACGTCAGGATCATCTTCAGCCACATCCTGCCCAACGCCATGGCGCCCATCATCGTGGCCGCCACCCTGGGCGTGGCCTACGCCATCCTGGTGGAGTCGGCCCTCAGCTACCTGGGCCTCGGGGTGCAGCCTCCCACGGCGAGCTGGGGGAACATGCTGTACGAGGGCCAGAACTACTTCCGCAAGGCCTGGTGGATCGCCTTCTTCCCCGGCCTGGCCATCTTCATGACCGTGCTGGCCTTCAACATGTTGGGCGACGGGCTGCGCGACGCCCTGGACCCCAGGTTGAAGCAGTAGAGCCGAAGGATGGCCCCTTTGTGAACTCTACAGAGGGGCCACGCGTGTGTCTTGAGAGGGGATGGGTAAGTGTCAAGGGAGAAGCTGAGCAGTCTGGTGCTGGCGGCACTGGGCCTCTTGTGTCTGCTCACCGCCTATTATCTCATCGGGCTGATCTATCATACGGGTGAGCTGCGCCAGCTGACCCTCGAGGATGGGCTGGTGGTTCAGGTTCTCGACACCGTAGAGGGGTGGGGCGAGGCCCAGTACGTCCACAGGCTGGATGAGGGCCTGCCCGGACAGGTGCTGGGCCGTATCTCGCCGCGCGTGGGCCCCGTGCAGATCGTCGTCCGGCGCATCGACTCCGCCGTCGGGGGCCAGGGCCTCGAGGACCTCGCCAGATACGTGGAGGCCCTGGAGGAGCTCCGACGAGAGAGGCGCGACGGCGGCCTGTACTACGTCTTCTGGAAGAGCGATACCTCCAACTTCTGGCGCCTTGAGGTCTCCTTCGCGGGCCTGCCCGGCTACCGCCTGCTCCAGTGGGCGGAGCCACCGGGCTTCCCCCGGCTGAGGTACCTGATCATGGACACCTTGGTGGCCCACCGGGGGCACTTCTACCAGGTGACCACCTACGCGCCGCAGCTCATCTATCATTATTACGAGGTCGATATCAAGTACATCTTGAACAGCATCGAGCTCCCGGGGAGCTGAGAGAATGGCTTATCTCCTCTGCATCCTGACCATACCGCTTCTGATCCTGGGCGTGACCTTCCTCGAGACCGCCCTGGTCTACGCCCTGAGGCCCTCCTACCACAGGGCCTGGCCCACCTTTCCGCCCTGGATGGTGGCCCTCCTGGCCTTCTTCATCCCCGGCACCGGCCAGCTGCTCAACGGTCAGATCCTCCAGGGCCTGACCGTCATGTTCCTCTTCTGGGGCGTGATCTTCTTCATCCCCCTTCCCGTACAGCTGATCGCCCTGGGGATCTACGCGGTCCCCGCCATCGTCTGGGTCACCGGGTTCCTGAGCGCGACCTACTGGGCCCTCCTGCGGGCCCGTGCTCGCTGAGCCTCCTTACCCCGGGGTTCCTCCGTTACCGGTAGTCAATCGCGAGGAGTACCGGAAGGCTTGTTGTGATATAATCCTTCGTAAGGATCTCGTTGACAGGAGGGTTTCCATGGGCATCACCAAGCGGGACGTAGAACACGTCGCCCTCCTGGCCAGGCTGGAGCTGGCCGAGGAGGAGAAGGAGTCCTTCACGCGACAGCTGGACAGGATTATCAGGCACGTGGACAAGCTGAACGAGCTGGATACCGAGGGGATACCTCCCACCTTCCACACCCTGCCCGAGCTCCGTTGCCGGCTGCGGGAGGACCGGGTGGGCGAGGGGCTGGACCGCGAGGAGGCCCTGGCCGGGGCGCCCGAGCGCGAAGGCGACTGTTTCAAGGTCCCCCCGGTGATCGAGGACGACAGGGGGTGAGCTCGTGGAACTTCATCAGAAGACGGTCTCGGAGCTGTCGGCCCTGCTGGTACGGGGCGAGGTGAGCTCGCGTGAGGTGACCGAGGCCTTCCTGGAGCGCATCGAGGAGGTCGAGACCCGTGTGCGGGCCTTCGTCACCGTCGACGCCGAGGGGGCGCTGGCGGCCGCGGACGCGGCCGACGCCCGCCTGAGATCCGGGGACAGGCCATCCCCCCTGACCGGGGTCCCCATAGCCATCAAGGACAACATCTGCACCAAGGGGCTCAAGACCACCTGCTCCTCCCGGATCCTGGAGGGTTACATCCCGCCCTACGACGCCACGGTGGTTAAGGCGCTCCGCCGCGCCGGTGCGGTGATCATCGGCAAGGCCAACCTGGACGAGTTCGCCATGGGCTCCTCGGTGGAGAACTCGGCCTTTTACCCCACCCACAACCCCTGGGACCTCGACCGCGTGCCGGGCGGCTCGAGCGGCGGCTCGGCCGCGGCGGTGGCCGCGGGGGAGGCCCCCTGTGCGCTGGGCTCGGACACCGGAGGGTCGGTGCGGCAGCCGGCCTCCCTGTGCGGCGTGGTGGGCCTGAAGCCCACCTACGGGCGGGTGTCGCGGTTCGGGCTGGTGGCCTTCGCCTCCTCCTTAGACCAGATCGGGCCCATCACCAGGGACGTCAGGGATGCGGCCCTCCTCATGGACGTCATAGCCGGCCACGACCCCCTGGACGCCACGTCGGCCGACGTAGAGGTGCCCGAGTACACGGCCTCGCTGGAGGGGGGCGTCAGGGGGCTCAGGATCGGGGTGCCGCGGGAGTACTTCGGCTCCGGCCTGGAGCCCGGCGTGGAGGAGGCCGTGCGAAAGGCCCTTGACGTCCTGGCCGACCTCGGCGCCGAGGTGGAGGAGTGCTCCCTCCCGCATACCGAATACGCGCTGTCGGCCTACTACATAATCGCCCCCGCCGAGGCCTCCTCCAACCTGGCCCGCTACGACGGCGTCCGCTACGGGTACCGGGCCGCCGGGGCGGAGGACCTCCTGGGCATGTATGGGCGGACCCGTAGGGAGGGCTTCGGCGAGGAGGTCAAAAGACGCATAATGCTCGGCACCTACGCCCTGAGCGCCGGCTATTACGACGCCTACTACCTCAAGGCCCAGCAGGTGCGCACCCTGGTGCGCCGGGACTTCGAGGCGGCCTTCGAGAGGTTCGACCTCCTGGCTGCGCCGACCTCGCCGACGGTGGCCTTCGGGATCGGGCAGAAGATCGACGATCCCCTGCAGATGTACCTCTCGGACGTCTGCACCGTGCCCGTGAACCTGGCCGGGGTGCCGGCGCTGTCCGTCCCCTGCGGGCTGAGCGACGGCCTGCCGGTGGGCCTGCAGCTGATGGGACGCCCCCTGGACGAGGCCACCCTGTTGCGCGTGGCCTACGCCTACGAGCAGGAGACGGGTAATTCTCCCTTGTACCCCGCCCTGTAACGGACAAACTAAGGGCGAGGGGGGATAGGCTCTTGAACTTCGGTCTCCTGGACATCATCTGGTTCATCTTCATCCTCTCCGCCCTGTTCCCCATGTTGCAGAGGCAGGCCCTACAGAAACAGAGGCTCAGGATCCTGCACAGGCTGGAGCGGAGGAGGGGTACTAGGGTTATCGTCCTCATCCATCGGCAGGAGGCGCTGAGCTTCCTCGGCGTCCCCATCTTCAGGTTCATCGATATCAACGACTCGGAGGAGGTGCTGAGGGCCATCCGGCTCACGCCGGACGACATGCCCATAGACCTGGTCCTGCACACCCCCGGGGGGCTGGTGCTGGCCACCGAACAGATAGCCAGCGCCATAAAGCGACACCCCGGCAAGGTGACCGTCTTCGTCCCCCACTACGCGATGTCAGGCGGCACGCTGCTCGCCCTGGCCGCGGACGAGATAGTGATGGACGAAAACGCGGTCCTGGGACCGGTCGACCCCCAGCTGGGGGAATACCCCGCCGCCTCGCTCGTCAAGGTCGTCAGGGAGAAGGACCGGAACAGGGTTGAGGACCGCACTCTCATCCTGGCCGACGTGGCGGAGAAGGCCATCGGCCAGATGCGGTCCTTCGTACAGGAACTCCTGGAGGATAAGATGCCCGAGGAGAAGGCGAGGGAGCTGGCGGCCCTGCTCAGCGAGGGGACCTGGACCCACGACTACCCCATCAAGTGCGGGGACCTCAAGCGGATGGGCCTCAAGGTGTCCAACCAGATGCCCCCTGAGATCTACGCCCTGATGAGGCTCTATCCCCAGTCGGGGCAGAGGCGGCCCTCAGTGCAGTATATCCCCGTCCCCTACGACCACGAGGGGGGACCCAACGACAGGGGCAAGTAGTAGTTCATGCCGGAGGGAGAGCGAATTATGGACTACGAGACCATCATCGGCCTGGAGGTTCACGTCGAGCTGGCCACGGCCTCCAAGGTCTTCTGCAGCTGTCCGGTGGAGTTCGGGGCCGAGCCCAACACGCGGGTCTGCCCGGTGTGCCTCGGCCTACCGGGGACCCTGCCGGTCCTCAACAAGCGGGCCGTCGAGTTCGCGGTGCGCGCCGCGCTGGCCCTGAACTGCGAGGTGCACCCGACCAGCCAGTTCGCCCGTAAGAACTACTTCTACCCGGACATGCCCAAGAACTACCAGATCAGCCAGTACGAGATCCCGGTGGTGCAGGGCGGCACGCTGACCATCCACGTGGAAGGCAAGAATGGGCAGCCCGGTTACGAGAAGACGGTGCAACTCACGCGCGCCCACCTGGAAGAAGACGCCGGCAAATCGCTGCACGAAGACTTTGCCGGCATGACCGGCATCGACCTGAACCGCGCCGGCACGCCGCTGCTGGAGATCGTGACCGAGCCCGACATGCGCAGCGCGGCCGAAGCCGTGGCGTATGCCAAGGCGCTGCACGCGCTGGTGATGTGGCTGGGCATCTGCGACGGCAACATGCAGGAAGGCAGCTTCCGCTGCGATGTGAACGTCTCCGTGCGCCGGGGCCCGGACGCGCCGTACGGCACGCGTTGCGAGATCAAGAACCTGAACTCGTTCCGCTTCATCGAAGAGGCCATCAATTGCGAAGTCCGCCGCCAGATCGAACTGATCGAGGACGGCGGCACCGTGGTGCAGGAAACCCGCCTGTATGACCCGGACCGCAAGGAAACGCAACCGATGCGCAGCAAGGAAGACGCGCAGGATTACCGCTACTTCCCCGATCCTGACCTGCTGCCGCTCGTCATCGGCGACGACTGGATCGAGCGTGTGCGCGCCACTCTGCCCGAACTGCCGGCGGCCATGGCTGCGCGCTTTGAGTCGGCGTACGGCCTGCCGAAGTACGACGCCAGCATCCTGACGGCCACCAAGGCCACCGCCGCGTACTTCGAAGCCGTGGTCGCCGAGGCCGGCGCCGCCAACGCGAAGGCTGCCGCCAACTGGATCATGGGCGAGGTCGCCTCGAACCTGAACCGCGCCGATCTGGACATCGACGCTGCGCCGGTGTCGCCTGCGCAACTGACCAAGCTGCTCGCACGCATTGCCGACGGCACGATCAGCAACAACACCGCCAAGAAGGACGTCTTCCCCGCCATGTGGGCAGGCGAGCACGGTGGCGATGCCGACGCGATCATCGCCGAGAAGGGCCTGAAGCAGATGTCGGATTCGGGCGAGCTGGAGAAGATCATCGACGACGTGCTGGCAGCCAATGCCAAGTCGGTCGAGGAATTCCGCGCCGGCAAGGAGAAGGCATTCAACGCGCTGGTCGGTCAGGCCATGAAGGCCACGCGCGGCAAGGGCAACCCCGCACAAGTGAACGAACTGCTGAAGAAGAAACTGGGCGCAGCCTGATGAGCAATATGAACGCACAAGACGTCGCCAACTACCTGCAGGCGCACCCGGCCTTCTTTGAAGAGCACGCCGAGCTGCTGGCCGCCATCCAGCTGACCAGCCCGCACAGCCACCGCGCGGTGTCGCTGCAGGAGCGCCAGATGGAAATCCTGCGCGACAAGAACAAGCACCTCGAGCTCAAGCTGTCGGACCTGATGCGCCACGGCAACGAGAACGACCGCACGCAGCAGCGCGTGCACGCGTGGACGACGCGCCTGCTGGGCGAGGCCGATACGCATGCACTGCCGTATGCCGTGCAGGATGGCCTGCGCGAGATCTTCGACGTGCCGGCCGTGGCGCTGCGCGTGTGGCAGGTCGGCGAAGAATTCGCGCACCTGGAAGTCGCGCAGGGCGTGAGCGAGGAAGTGCGCCTGTTTGCGGCCGGCCTGCGTGCGCCGTATTGCGGCGCCAATGCGGGCTTTGAAGCCGCCGGCTGGCTCGACACGTCGGATACCGGCGGCGCACCGATCGAATCGCTCGCCATCGTCACGCTGCGCGTGCCGGTGCGTGGTGATGCCGACGCCAGCG
>ENA-OSAE01000197-OSAE01000197.1-marine-sediment-metagenome-genome-assembly--contig:-NODE-197-length-39851-cov-49.496030_pt1 | contig 39851 bp, 38 predicted proteins | sample MGYA00237870_ERZ529317 | MGnify/ENA primary metagenome ERZ529317 (study PRJEB26369, sample SAMN03142812) | marine sediment metagenome | biome: marine; feature: borehole; material: sediment... | reverse complement strand
CCCACCCCGGGGACTATCCTTGACGCCGGGAGAAGCATGACACACAAGGATGTGACCGATCTTCCCCCAGAGACAGCGGAAGACCAAAACCGGGCCGTATTCTTTGCTCCAGGCGGCGAATAGTTCTTGGGCGTCGTTTTACATCACCCGTCTTTCGGTGAATTTGGCCGGGGAGTCAACAAGGCGGTCAGTTGCCCGTCCTGTAGTTCTTCCAGCCGGCCGATGGTGCAAAGGACCTTTTGTTTGGTCTTGCCGTCCTCCCGCCGGTTCTCGACGATCTGGACGTATTGGCGGACGGAACCGTCCTTGTTTTTGAGGGTTTTAATGCGGGCGAACATAGCACTATTGTTGTAACACGGGGAACCAACTCAGGCATATCCAACGGTTTGGCCGCTCCGCGGCATCGGTTTTTTGAAAGGCGCTGTCAAACTTGAGCATAACATAAACATAAAAGAATGACTATCGCGGTGTTGGCGTGCTTTTGATAAACTCTTCCAACAACCACAGCCCGGTAACCAGAGAAAGAGACAACGTATATTTCTTTTGCAGTTTCTCGAACCCTTTTCCCAGATTACTTAGAATTTCATCCCTATTTAGCTTTAAATCTTCTACACTGCGAATCTTCACCCCAAGGTTTATTTCTTCAAAATTCACATTTTCTTTTCTGCTTTCAGACTTACGAGCATTCTCTTTCAGTTCCTGAAAATCCTTATCTACCAAGACCAGCATATGCATATCTGTTTTTCCAAGCCAAAGCACATTTCTTTCAACGCCCATTAAAAGCACATCTTGTTCTTGCACATTAATTCCAACTTCTTGCTTCAATTCGGTGATAACAGATTTATGGATACTTTTTGTTTCATGCCAATCGACACTGCCATTAAAAGTGTTGCCCAACATGCGGCTACTTACAGCCGTGGTGGATTTACGCAAAGTCAGGAGAACTTTCCCATCACGCGAAACCACAAACCCGCCAAACCCTAAGTGATTAGAAGTCAACTCCTTATCCAGGCTTGCTATATTTGCAACAAACTCATCTCTAAAAACCCGCCTTAACGTGATATCGTTACCAAACAAAGGATAGTCGGCAAAGAAGTTTGTTATAAAGGTGTAGTAATAAAACGTCGGTTGGATTTTTACCGTCAAAACATCCGCTGCATACTCAAACGCGATCGCTCTTGCCTTAGGCATATTAAAGTGGCCTTCATCCAAAAACCTCTTCTTGATTTTATCTTCTATGGGTTCATACAAAGAACGGATTTTATCCGGCAAATTATACGGTTCAGGACATGTTTCAACTTTAATATCTGCCAATGATATTCTACCGTTTGGTTTATAAAAAACAATTGACGGATATTCTTTGCCTTTGTATTTTATAAAATCGAGTCCGCTATTTTTATAGAATTCCACACACTGCTCAATAGTCATCAGTCTTTTTCTCTCTTCGGGGTTATAAGTGTAAAAAAATTTAATCAAAAAATAGACAATGGGAATGAAAATAAACCCAGCAACAATATCAACAACGATGTCCTTAAAGTCAATCCTCAAAACATACATTACAAATAAAAACAACACACTCGAAATAATCAAAAAGCCAAGAACGCCTTTCCAGCTTTTCTTAACATAGCTTATAAAATCAACAGTTATTTCACAAATCAACGCTTGCTGTTCATAAATCCACTTTTTTAACATTGAAGTACACCCCCTTACACAGTTACTTGGCAAAAGGCGAAAACCGATACTCCCTTATCTCCGTCGCTATCCCTCCACGAAAGGACACCGGAGTATGCCCGAAGTCAATCGCTGCCGCTTCTTGAGAAAACACCTTGTCCTCGTTGCAAACACATTATCTGCTCGGCAGTGAAATTCGGCAATCCCGGCATCGCCCTGACTCAAGTTTGAAACCTGAAGTCATGAAACCCTTGAAAATACTGCAATTCAAAGCACGAAGGTGTCACGTACTACAATGGGTTGGCAGAGTAATGTAGCCACGGCGTTACGTGCAGGGGCGGTCACCTTCCCACCGTCTTAAAGGCTAGGTCAGTATAGCCCACGAGTTCCGTCTGTCCGTGCCAGGCAGCACGTACTCAAAGCGCCACGGCCACCAACTGAGAGAAATAAAGCAAAAAGTCACGGTAAAGCACCTCCTTGCCCATCTCCCTACCCTTGCACCGCAGGGCCATTTCCAGAACCTGCACCAGAAAACACACCATTACCTGCCCCCCCACGCGCGCGAGCTTCTCTTTTAACTTTGCCACCGCCTCCTCGTAGAACCCGGCGATCACGCTCCTGCTCCTCCGGGTTGAGACAGATCACGTAATGAACACCCTGATGGACAACCTCTTTAACCTTCAAGTTGGGAACCACCAGGTGGTTTTGCCCCTTCAATCTCCCGCAACACCTTCTCGAAACCATTACCACGATCCGCCACCAGGATGACCCGCTTGAACTTGAAACGCTCCCGCACCTGCCGCAGGATCGCGCGGAAGGTCTTTACCTCGGCAGGGTTCCCGGGAAAGACCTCGTGGGCGATGGGGAAGCCATCCCGGGACATAAGCACGCCGCTCATGATCTAGCACCCTGTCGGAACGTTTGTCTTTGGAGAAACCGTACTCCGCACCAAGCTTCTCCCATTCAGGCCGGTAGACGGTCGCAATCCATTCGCTCAGCACCAGCTTGGACATGGGGTCGCAGAGGCGGTTCAAAAGCCATGCGACGGCTTCGTCGAAGTCAGTCTCGATGGCCGTGCCCTCACGCAGCCGCCTGAAAGTGGCCTCGAGCCCAAGCTCAACCCACAGCCGCCGGAAGGTAGATGAGCGCCGGCCCCCACGTCCTGGCCTACCTGGCGGGACTATACCTACATCGAGGACATCATCGCCAGCGTCCGCGCCGCCATCGACTACGACCCCACCCCCTACGAAGTCTTCAACCTGGGGAACTCCCAAACGGTGGAACTCCGCGAACTGATCCGCTTCCTGGGAGAGACCCTGGGCAAAAAGGCCGTCATCGACCACCAGCCCCTTCCGCCCGGGGATGTGCCCCAAACCTGGGCGGACATCCAAAAAGCCAGCCGCCTGCTCGGTTTCCGGCCCCGCACCCCCATCACCGAAGGTCTGGCCCGCTTCGTGGCCTAGCTGCGCATGTCCGAGCAGCCCGCCCCGGTTGATCAACAAACCGCAGCGCTCCACGGCAATTGTCTTGCAGAGTACTCTACATTCGTCACCATTCTTTTGACTAGGGTCTCAATAGTAAACACCACTCTTTTTCCTTAGTCAAATTCCAAGAAGAATCTTTGTACGTCAATTCCACTTATCGGTTTCTTGTTCTGTATATACTTTGATCTAATATTCGCCATACCGTCCTGCAAATGACGTGAAGTAACACCGTGCTTGATTGACTGATCCGCTTCAATAAAAGCTACAATTTCATCACAGACCTTAAGTAGCTTACCGTCAACCGGTGAATACTCATCATGATTGTAGTCATTAATATTTTCATTCTCTGTCAATGGCCTTGGGGCACCATTCGCCATTATTCGGTCTGCAAACTCAGTACCGTTGCCTAGCAAGTACTTTAAATGATTAACAACGTATTCGGGAAATTTCGGGTAAAGTTCCGACTCGCAAACTTCTACTTCGATCTTTTTTATGATCGCTGGCAACTGGGCGGTGGCACGTTTAACTGGCGATATAATATCTCTTACCACAGCCTCAGGAAGATCGTGAAACAGTCCAGCATAAAAGTTGTTGCAAAGCCTACTACTACACGCATCAAGTTGCCTTGACAAGAAAACCATAAGGCAAGCCACAAGCATGCAGTGTCCTAAAACTGTCGTCTTGGGTATTCTGGGTGTTTGACTCCAGCGGGTTTGAAATCGCAACTGCTCAATCAAGCAAATACCCTCAAAGAAACTCCCCTCCAGCAACATTTGTTGAACTCCCTCAAGATCTTTGTACCTTTCAACTCCTTGTCGTACCTCCTTTTCTAGATCACTAAGTTGGGGAAAACTACTATTTGCAGCCTTGATAATCTCAAACTCTCTCAAGGTCGAAAACTTATGCGCAGCTCGAAGTATTCTCAGGTTAATATTAGATTCATCGTCATCGCTGTTCATGAACCGTTCAAACTCAGACAATAGTTCTTTGTCTTCAATGATTGGGTGATACTGTTCAACCACCCACCCGTTTAATTCTTTAAAAGCATCATGATACTCGGTCTTTATCTTTCTAATTACTGGCGCTTTAATATCTGACAAAGCAACATTTTTTAATAGTGCAAATAGTGAACCGTAGACCAGGTATTCCCAGTTGATTTCTTCCCCTTTTTCCTCTTCCAACTTGGCAAAGAAGTAGGTAAGAACTGATTTGAAGGCTTGCTTGTCCATTTCAGTAAGGTCAACCGATCGGATCCTATCATTCCATCGCTGGATTGAGTGCGCCTCAAACAGCCTCAAGGCAAGCAATCTGGAAAACAAACCCAAACCCACTCCATTCATTATACTTGGTGAGAGTGTAACCGATACCTCACGGGCAAGTATTGCAGGCCAAATACTCCTCGGCGCAACCCATTTCTATTATATACTTGTATATACTTGCTCACCGTGCCCTAAGCCCGCACAGCATTAGCCGGACTCATCACGGCATCCCCTGGCCTATTTCCATTCACGCAACACTTCGTAATAGACCTGTTTGGTTTTCGAAAGCATTTGCTGTAGGGTAAAATACTTGTTGAAACGCGCGTGACCGGCCACCCCCATACGGGCGCGCAACTCCGCATCCAAAAGCAGCCGCCGCAACCGGTCGCGCAACATTTCCGCATCTCCCCTGGCCACCAAAAAGCCGGTTTTTCCCTCTACCACCGCCTCCCGGCTACCGCCGACGTCGGAGGCGACCACCGGGAGCCCGGCACGCATAGCCCCCACAATGGTGAGGAGGAACCCCTCCCAACGCGAGGCCAGCACAAAAACCTGCGCCCGGGCGAGCAAGGTGGGCACGTCAGACCGGGTCCCGAGAAACCGCACCTGCGGGGCCAGCCCCAGCTTCTCCGCCGCCTCGCACACCCGCGGCTCCAGCTCTCCTTCCCCGGCAAACAGCACCTCAAAATCCGCCTCCGTCCCCAACCCGGCCAGCGCCCGGAGCAGCAAAAGCTGGTCTTTCGGTTCGGAAAAGCGGGCGACCATGATCAACCGTGCCGGATCACCGTTACCGGGTGCCCGGTACTCATCGGGAAGCTCCGGCACGCCCACCGGCCAGCCGCGCCGCCTCGACCACCACCCGCACATCCCGCACCGGATCGATTCCGCCGCTGCCGCCACCTCAGTCCCAGGAAAACGACTCCTGCCTCCAGCCGGCTGTCGCCTGCTCGCCCGGTGCCTCCCACCTGTGCTCCGCTCCCTTTTTCGATCCCGCAATCAGCAAAGGACTTTCGGGGTTGTGACGCCGGTGGTTCTCAGCACACCTGGACCCGTTGTTGGCGTAGCAATAAACACAGGCGTGGAGACAGGTGTCGTACATGCCAATATCCACGCTCTCGTAACAGCCGCATTCCCGCCGGGTCGGCCTCGGCCGATAAGCACTTGCCCCAACACCGGCCAACGCGGCCAACAAATTTGCGTCTACACAGTGCGCCTTTTTGACCAGGCCACCTACCAAATGGTCGTTGCAGCAGGCATAGACCTCGATGCCGTGCCTTGCGGCGATCTCGGCCATGCGGGCCGCCAGCGCCGCCTGCTCCGGTTCCGTCAGTGTCACCGACTCGATACCCGCGCGCCGCAAGGACCGCAGTCTGCGCTTCACCTTCGGATAGAAGCTGGCAAAGCTGGTATAACAGCAGGTGGTGTAACCCTCAAGCTTCCGGCATAACTCCTCGAAGCGCCTTAGATGATAATCCGCACTGGTGCGGTTGGTTACCACGATCGGGTCGTAGCGCCACAACAATCGCCGGGGCGAATACCGTCGAGACAGCCGCCTGAAGGTTTCCACGGCGGTTTCGGTGTCCGGCACCCTGGGTTCGAACACCCGGGGCAAACCGGTGATGGTAAACATAAACACCGCCTGATAACCCCTGGCATCCAGCTCGTCCAAATGGCGCAGGAAGGGACGGTAATCCTTAGACCAAAAAACGAAGCCGATCACCGCCGAAGGAGCCAGCGCCACGCGCACCGCCTTGCGGTTGAAAGGATTACAGCTCACCGCCCAGCCGGCCCGCACCCGGTTCATGAACCATTCACCGTAATAGGCGGGAATATCCGTCCGTCTGCTGGCCGAAACAATGCACCGGCCTTGTGCAAAACGCACTCTCATTCCCCCGGTATCAACCCTCAAGCCGGTTCGCTTTCAAGAAGGCCTCCACCGTATTGAAGGCGTTGAAGAACAGCGGCGTCCCGGCGAAAGAGAGCGGGCTGACCGGCCCGATGGTCATAAAAGAATACTGCTTGCTGGCGACATCAAAAGCCGAGTGCGGATCCCGGAACAATTGGTAAAGATCAAGCGCCGTACCGGATGAGCCGACCAACTGGCGCAGCGCCTGGAACTCCTGTCCCAGACCCAGACCGAACCCGAAGAAGAAAATCCGCAGTTGCTGGATGATCTCACTGTGGATACTGGAAAGAGTCTGGCTGATGAAAAACCAGCCCAGCCCGTACTTGCGCGTGGTCCGGGCCGCATCCACAAGCACGTCCCGCACGCTGCGCGCGGCATTGTCCTCCCTGGAGAGTTCCCGCGGTGCCAGCCGGTGCGCCTCGTCGATGACCACCAATGTGTTCAGGCTCTGACCCTCTTTGAAAAAATACTCCGCGGCCTGAGTCAGCCCATCCAGCAAACGTTTGATGACCAGCGATTGGATCCGGTCGTTCCAGAAAAGTCCTTGCGCTTGCTCCTTGGAAAGATCGATCACTAAAACCGGCCGGCTCGGACTGTCGGGATTTAAGAGCCAGGCCAAAGCTCTGCTGACGGACCGGGCACCTGACCGATCCTCGCGAAAGAGTTCCGCTACCGGCCCCCAGTAATCCCGGAAAAACTCGTCCGGATCGGCTTCCTCCCAGGTCGCGTGGAAGCGCAGCCGCGGGGACTCCGACCGGTAGAACTGCTTTTGGACCCGTTCATCGCCTAAGAGCGCCCACGCCTTGTTGAAGGATTCCCGACGGCTGAGGTCGCTTAGTTTCACGCGTGCCTTCTCGAGCTTGTGCGATAGGATGCGGCAGGCAAGCTCCCGGTTCTCCGACTTAGGTATGGTCAAGCGTTCAAAAAAGGGTGATTCATACAATATCTGCTCGAAGAGCTCCCACCGGTCGAGGACCAGGTTGCGGACGGTGAGAACAAAGGTCTGCTTGCCGAGCCGTTTCAGGACGCCGCCCAGCGGCAGGGCGAACTCGCCAGCGGCGCTGCCCCCGCGCACATCCCTGGCAAATTCGCCCTGCGGGTCGATGACCAGGAGCGCCATCTTGGGATAGCGCGCATAGGCCAGCAGGATCATCTTGGCCAGGACCGATTTGCCCGACCCCGTCTTACCGAAGACGCCCAGGTGGTAGGCCTCACCGGCACCTTCCGGTCCCCGGTCGAAGTGCTTGAACCAGAGGGGGAGCTTGGGCTTGGATCCGTAAACGTGGCCCAGATAGAAAAGCTGGTCGCGGTAGGGCTGCAGGATTTCGCCCAAGACCTCATCGGTGACGAGGTGGATAGCCGTCCCCGTGGACGGAACCGTGCCGAGGATGCTCGGCTCGTATCCGGCCGGACCACCCTGCCGGAACACGGCGCTGATGACCATTTTGCCCTGGTGGGTGTCCTGCCGCTCACTGACGGCATCCACGCGGCCACGCTGGCGAATCAGGCTGCGCATAGTCGGATCCTCGTGCCACACATTGCGCAGCTGAACCTCAGTGATTTGGCCTAAAGCGTAGTGTGCCGCCGCGTCTTGCAGGAAGCGAAAGAGAGCCAGTTCGCCTACCAGCTTGCGCGTTACGGCGGTGCCGAGAATGTCCAGAGCCAGCTCCGATGTAGACGAGGGCGAACCGATAACCCCCAGCCTCTCCGTGCGATCGATAAGCAGGTCGATGTCGTATCCGGCGCGCATTCTCATCCCCCCGATTCAGTGCGGTAGCCGTGCATGGCGAGAAACACTTCCCCGATGTCCCCCTCGTACTCAGCGGCGATGCGCTGCGTCGTCACCTGGCGAAAAGCAGGAAGCGCACGGGTCACCGCCTTTACCGTCCGGTCGGCCAGGAAGAGGGGGTAGGGCTCCAGCATGGACGGCGTGGCGCACTGGTGCTTCAGCCCCTGGATGACGACGGCGAGACGGTGGGAATTCAAAACCACCTCCCGGCTCGCTTCCACCCGTAGGGCAGGCAGCCATTTATGCGGTTTGTAATAAAAAACATAGACCTGTCCAAGCCCCTCCACGACGGCCTCCGCCAGTTCTTCGACCCGCCGGCGGGAAGCCCCGGTAAGCCGGTTCGCGTTGATATGCCACGGCTGCCCCGGTTGCTCGAGCGGTTGGGGCCTGGTCAGTTCGCCCGGCCGCAGCAGCAGGCTCAAAAGACCCCGGTCATCATGCGCGCCGGACCAGCCGGCCAGCCGGCCGATCTCCCGCCGGGTGGAATACTTGGGCAGGGCGATGAACTGCCGGTCCGACCGGGCCGGCCGCAGGATCACCCGGTAGGCCTCCAGATAGGCGTCGCAACGGGCGAGGAATTCCTGGGAACAGCGGAGCGCGGGTACGTGCGGCGCCGCGTTGATGGCCTGGTTGAAGTAAATGATGGGCAGTGTCACGGTGCCGTCCAACATCACCAGGTCGTGCGGCGCCCGGGTAGCCAACAGGAGCTCGCGTCCCAGCATCACCGCACGCAGCACGGTGGCCGTTTTCTCGTGATGCACCTCCGCCGCCACGAAGGTCATGTGGTGCGGCTGCTCCCAGTACCGCTTCTCGGACGGCGGCGTCAAGCCCTCGACCGCCACCGCCGCGGCGGCCGCCAGGTCCGCCGTAAGCAAGCGCTCGATCGCATAAGAACCATCGGTCGCACAGGTAGTGGGCACTTGACCGGGGTACCCCAGCTCAGATTCGTGCTGCACCAGACCCAGGGCCAGCAGCTTTTGGCGGTAGTCGGCCCGGAATTCCTGCGCCTGCCGCAAGGCGCCCAGAAGAAGTTCGCCCGCCCGGCCGGCCTCACGAAGCACATCTTCCACCAGCACCGTCGGCAGGTCTGCAAAAGGCGTGTTCTTCTCGGTCATTCGGCGGCCCCCTTTCTCCCCCAAAGGCGCCAGGACTCGGGGTCGAAATCCCGGTAGCGCCGGTCACGCGCGGCCCGGGGTAGAAGCCAGCGCGCGCGGAAAAAGCGGAACAGGTCCTCCACGGACTGATCCCACCAGCGGACTTGTGCGTGCTCCCCCTGGAGGAACTCCCGCGCGTTTTCGGCCAGGGGAACAACGAAAACCTCCCGGCGGACGCCATGGTAGAGCAGATCCGGTGACAGGCCGAGACCCGCCAGACACTTCCTGACAATCTCGCGGCGGTTGCGAAAACCGCTCCCCCACTTTTCGTTCTTGGCCGTGGGCCGGCAGAACTCCGCTGCATACTGGGCAATGGCCTGATACAGTCCGTTGAAGAAGTGGAATTCCCCGGAACCGCGGGTGAAACCCACGCGGTGGTAGAGTAGACGGCCGTCATAGGCCACCCGGTTGTAAAGAGACGACCTTCCCAGAGCCGAAGTGGTCGTCACCAGCACCAGCCGGCCGTCGAGCGCCCGGCCCCGGATAACCGACTGACGCTTGGCGCCATACTTTTGCCTGAAAGTCCCTCGAACCTCGTTACTGGCTACCAGCATGGCCACCAACTTGCCGCAGAGGAGAAACGAATACGGCGGCACGGCCCCGAGCACAAACGCGTCCATCACGTGGTGCAGGCGCTCTTTGCGCGCCGCCACATCCCAGCCGATCCACCGGTCCCGCGCCCCCAGACCGAAAACCGGGTCGCCCAAACCAAAAATCCCGATCAGCTTGTCGTTTTGCTCATCGACCACCAGAAAGCGGAGCCGCCGCCCGTACCCGCTCGATACCGGAACGCTCCAGTGGAGCGCCGCGTAGCGGAAAAGAAGTTCCGCCTCCGTTCCCGCCCGCACCGCCACGAGCCGGGGTCGGATGCGCTCCGGCACCACCTCGCCGCCGGCCGCGATCCACCGGAGGAGGCGATCCTCATGGCGCTCCAGGCGTGAGCGGGCGCGCGCCACCCGCTCGGCCACCGCCGCAGCGTGGAGGCGGCGTATTTGCTCCTTATCAAAAGCGGGGGGAAAAATGCGTTGGCCTTCGACGATGAAGCCCTGGTCCTCCAGTGACGCGATGATCGCTTTTCTCAGTTCTGCCGAAGTCATGGTATCCTCCTGCGGCAGCTGCCGGCCAGCCTTGCCTCTGGCGCATTAGATTTAATGCTGTCCACCTGCTAATGGGCTTCACGGGGAGCCGGTAAATCGTGCGCGTCTCCCGCCAACCAGCCCCATTCAACTAAACTACGGTACGCTTTACTTACTGTTGTGGGCGAAAACTTATCCCCTTTGGCTGCCAACACCTCATCCAGCACCTTTTGTTCACTGACGCTACCGTATACCTCACGCAATGCCGTGGCGATAAAATGCACGGTGGCGTACAATTCCAGATTGATCGGAGCAAACCCGCCCAACCGTTGCAACACCTCTTCGATCTTTTCCCGATGCGCGGCCAGACCTTCCGCGTGCGCCGCCACAACCTTTTCACAGGCCAGACCGGGCTCAAATCGCACTCCGTCACCACCGACTTTGATAATCCCCTTGGCAATCGCCTCGCCTAATTCCTCGGCCACCTCGATGCTGTATGGTCCATAAATATGCATGCGAAAACTGGCCCGCACCGGCACACCCGCCTCCTGGCAAAAGTATACCAGCTTTTGCAGAGCCTTCCTACCCTTTATCGGCACCCGCCTCGCCAAATAAGCTATAAGGACTTCCAATTCCATCAAGTCCACCCCTGCTCGATATTATTCACCTCGGACTTTATCTGCAGATACTGTTCATTACACCAGCGTCCTGCCTCCTTCTTTTCCCGACTGACATAAAATTGGACCAAATTGACGTTTTTCCGCGATAATAGCCGCAATGGAAGCGAACAGTCAAAGATGGAATGGCACTGTGTGGGTACGTGTTTGTCCTGCACCATAATACTGACAAAGCGCCGGTCTTCCCGATCATCCTTTCCTTCCTCCTGTCTCCTCAGGCCAAAAAACGGGTTGGTAGGTAATTTTCGCGCCTTGTCGTCAACATAAGCGGTAAATTGGTCATTGCCGTATTCTGCCTCAAACCGTTTCTTCATTTCCGAAAAGATCATATAAATGGCCAGACCGGTGTGCTGCGGCAGGCTGACAAAAGCCTCCGAAAGATGATCCCGGTCATAAATCCGTCGCGCCCACTCATTCTTTTGCCGCATTTCCCGGATGGCGACCCACACCGTACAGTCATCCAGGAAGAGATAATCTTCCAGCCGGTCCAAACCGCCAGGCCAACCCCCGGACTGTCCAGCCGTACCCGCCGTTTCGCTGGTCGGCACCACGGTGACGGTATCCAATATCCGCTCCAAGTCGTACTTGCCGTACCGCACCCCGCAGTAATGCGAGTCCCGAAGCAGGTAATCCAGCTTGTCCGCGTCTATCTCCCCATCTAATGATGTTTCCCAGAAAAACCCGGTCCCTTCCCAAAAAACCCTTGCCAATTAGAGCTATAACTTCTTCTCTTATGTCGGGGAAATACTTCTGAATAACCGGCGCATCCTTTCCCATTCCGGTTTATCAAAATGATTCCGCACCAAACCCCGCTTGTACAGCGCATCCATCATGCGGCCAGCTAAATGCATCACTCCCAAACTGTGTTCAAACCGCGTATGGGTAGCGCCGGGATAAACCAGGCAGGTCAATGCCAGTTAACGGATATCCCGCAGGCGCTGAAAGAACTCGTGGCGGACAATAGTCGCCTCACCGGCGCTCAGCTCGATCATACCGTGGATGGGATCCCTGATTTTTACCACCGGCTCCACTGCACAGGTCCTCCTCGTAATCAACCTCCGCCCTCTATTTTCGCGACAAAGCATACAGGTCCTCCGCCGGAGATTCCCGCACGTCGCTAACGTCCTTATTCCCGGGATCCACCCGTTCCGGCGAAAAGGTCAGGAAAAGTCCCGCCCCGCTTTCTCCAATGCCGGCCACACCAGTTCACCGGTCGTGCCCGGATAGGTAGTGCTCTCCAGGAACCAACTGCCCCTTTTGCGGGTGGTTCCCCACCTCGGAGACCGCCGCCATAACATAGGAAAGATCCGGATCCTTGGTCTTCCGCAAAGGGGTTGGTACGCAAATGCTGACTGCTTCCACCTCGGCCAGCGCGGCGTTACCGGTACCCGGCCGGATTCTGCCGTCTCTAACGGCCTCGGCCACTGCCGCGTGCGGCACATCAATACATAAAGACACACCGTCCAGCAGTTGTCCGATCTTCTGGGCATCTCGGCCGATCCCGTAAACCGTATACCCACACCGGACTATTCTCAGGGCCAGAGGCAATCCTACATACCCCAGCCCTAAAACGGCTGTTTTGGTTTGACCCATTTGTTGTTCCCCCCAACGATCTCCCTAACCCGGGAACTATCCGGTTTGCGCTGTCCGTTGGCCTTTACTTTTTCGATAATCTCCCGGTACGGTTCCTCATACAGTGAAACGACCGTTGGCAAGCTGAAGCGTTCCTCCATCCGCCGGTGGGCGGCGGCGCCCAGGCGGCGGTGACCGACGGCCTCGGCCTGGAGTTCGAAAACTGGCGGTTCAACCTGCGCCCGCCGAACACCGAGCCCCTCATCCGGCTGAACGTGGAGTCCCCGGGGGGATGCGGCGCTGGTGGCCCGGAAAACGCGCGAAATCCTGGCCAGCCGCGGCTGATCATTTTGTCCATCAAAGCGCTTCTTTGTTCACCCGCTGACTGTCCACCACACTCTTGATCAAGTCGGCGTATAACGCCAGCGCACTCTCCCTCGAAAAGGTGCTTTTATGCGCCGTCCGTGCCCGCTTTCCGCGCCGGACCACCTCGTCCGGCTGTTTGCTGGCAGCTTGAATAATCTCCGTCACCTCGGCGCTGTTTTGGGCCACCCACCCGCATTTCCACTGCCTTACCACCGCGGCGAGATCATCATTCTCAGAGGCAAGCGCCAGAATCGCCCGGCCGGCGGCCAGAATCGAGTATGTTTTGGAGGGTACGGCCAAGCCGGCCGCCTTCGGTTCCAAAGCAACCACGCAAATATCTGCGGCGCAAAGCATTGTGTTCAGCGTTTCCGCCTCTTGGTAAGGCAAAAACAGCACGTTGTCCAACCGCTTCTGCTCAGCCTGCTTCTCCAGGAAGAAACGCTTTTCACCCTCACCAACGAATACGAACTTGATATTCCGCCCCTTCAGTTCGGCCGCCGATTCTATCAACCATTCAAGATTATGCAGGATGCCCATGTTTCCGGCATAAAGAACCACCAGCGCGTCCCCCAGCTTATGAGTTTCACGGAACGAGTTCTGCCGGGGGAGGGGCTCGATCTCGCCTAAGGACCAGTTGGGTATCACGTAAATCTTCTCTTGCGGCACTCTTTTGTGCTTCCGCAGATGCTCGGCCATTCGCGGCCCTAAAACCACAACCGCATCGGCAAACCTAAAGATAAGCCGGTTAATGATCTCCCATAGCCCTGTAACCAGACCCTTTTTCAACCGACCGGTGCGAATCAAAATGTCCGGATGAATATCGTGCAACACACAAACATACCGCGCCCCCCTGAAACGCTTAACCCATGCTCCCAGTAACCCTACAAACGGGGGATTGGAAAGCGTAAGCACCACAGCGTACTTTTGATTTCGACTTTGACGGCGTACCGTCCCAAAAGCCGCAAGCAGGAACCCCAAGTAACCCCGGATTCTCTGTCGCATCCCCAGCCGACCTTTAACGCCCCCGGTCGCCACCCGACGCACAGTCAAATTCGGCTGCTCTTCGTAGGCCGGAGCGTCCGGAGCATCAGCGGTGTAACTGGGAAACCCGCACACCACGTCGATCTGGAAACCTCTCTCCGCCAAGCCTTCGCACAAAGAGGCCAGCAATTGCCCCGAGGCACATACGTCCGGCGCATAATACTGGTTCACGACTAGTAATTTCATTCCCAACCCAATCCTTGGTTTACAAGTATTTCTTTCCTCTGGCTTGTTTTCGACATTAAGCTTTGGAAGATATATCCTCGGCCCATTTAGTACTTCTGCCTTTTCAGTGCTTCTTTATACAACCAGATCATCTGGCCGGCAATCTTAGCCCAGGTAAATTTTTCGTTCACCAGCCGCCGGCCGTTACTGCCCATCTCTTGCCGCAACTGCGGTTCACGCAGTAGCTTTTCCAACGCCGCAGCCAATTCCCCTACCTCCGGTTCGATGATCAACCCGGCTCCGGCCGCGGCCACCTCGGGGAAATGGCATTGGCGGGTGATGACTACCGGAAGACCGCAGGCCATCGCTTCCAAAATAGCGATACTAAAACCTTCGGAATATGAAGGAAGCACGAAAACATCCGCCCCACCCAAAGCCGCCAGTTTTTCGCGCCCGGTCAACATCCCGGCAAAGACCACTTTGCCCAAAGCACCTTCCGCCTCCAAGATTTTCGCCACCTCGGCCCGGTAGCCCTCGCTATCCGGCCCCACCACCAGCAAACAAAGGTCGTCTCGCTCCCTGGCCACCTTGCCAAAAGCCCGGGCCAAAATGTCAAGCCCCTTTTTCGGGTGCAGGCGGCCTAGAAACAGCACTACCTGTTTCCCGACAAGTTGAGGGTAAAGCCGCTCCAGTTCCCGACGCGCAGGCAGCAGTTGAAACTCCTGCGGGTTGATCCCGTTGGGAGTCATAAAGACTTCGTTATCCACCCCGAAAGCCCGGATATGCTTAACCTCCTCGGCGGTGATCGCGTGCAGCGCGGCCGCTTTTTGCAAAATACGCCGCTGGATCAGTGCCGAATATACCTTCTTCTTCAATGCTTTATGGTTTATCGCCCACGGCTCCAACTCCCCGTGAACGGTCACCACGTACGGCTTTTTTGCTTTTCTTGCCGCCCGGTAAGCCGCAAGATGCGGATGGCTCCACAGTTCATGGATATGCACCAGATCAAACTTACCCACCTCTTGTGCCACCGCCCGGGCCAAACCCGGTGAATAGCCGGACCACCAGCGAGCCAAAAAACCTTCTCTAAAAAGCTGCAAATTCACTCCTTTAGGCCGGGCAATCTCCGCCTCGCCCCCTCTTCGCACCGGGGCAAAAAGGGACACTTCCACGCCCTTTTCAACCAGGGCTTCGGTCAGCTCATGTACCACCTTTGTCGGCCCGCCCCATTCAGGTGCAAGACTGATTACCACGTGTAGTATCTTCATTTTTTTCACCCCGCCTGTTTCCCCTGAACCGGCTTTGGCGCACCCTCATTCCCTGGTAAACCAGTTTTTCATGGCCTAGCGAATCTACCCACTACGCTCCACCGCGACCTACACCCTGATATCGAAACCCCAGTTCGATTAGCTTACGGCCGTCTAACGCATTGCGGCCATCGAAGATCAACCGGGGCGAAACCATAATCTGAACTACCTGCTCCCACGGCAACTCGCAAAATTCAGGCCATTCGGTAACCAGGACGGCGGCCTGCACCCCTTGCAAGGCTTCCAGGGCCGACGTCCGGAGATCAATCTCCCCTGGTAACAAGGGGTGTCCGTTCCCGGCCGCCACCTGGGGGTCGTAGGCCCGCACCTCGGCGCCCTCCTCGATCAGCAGCCGCCCGATGTCCAGGGCGGGAGCCTCCCGCAGGTCGTCGGTGCCGGGCTTGAAGGTCAGTCCGAGCAAGGCCACCTTTACTCCTTTGACCGTCCCGAAGACCCGGCGCAGGGCCTGCAGGGGCAGCAACCGCTGGCGGTTGTTGACGTTGATCACCGCCCGGAGCAGTTCGAAATTGTAGCCGTTGACCGCCGAGCAGAACTCAAGCGCCCGCACATCCTTGGGAAAGCACGAACCTCCGTACCCCAACCCGGCCCGCAGGAAACTCGGCCCGATACGCGGGTCAAGTCCGATCCCGTAAGCAACCTCGTCAATATCGGCCCCCACCCGGGCGCACAGACCGGCGACCTCGTTGATGAACGAAATTTTGGTGGCCAGAAAGGCATTGGCCGCGTACTTGATCATTTCGGCACTCGTGATCCCAGTAACCAGAACGGGAGCTTTGATCCCGGCGAACATCTTTTTTACCAGGTCGATGGCCTCTTCGTCCTCTCCGCCGATCACGATCCGGTCGGGATGGAACCAATCGCGGACCGCTTGTCCCTCCCGCAAAAACTCCGGATTGGCCACGTACCGTAGCCCGGTACCGGCTAATTCTTCGTCCACCAGGCGCCGGCCGGTCCCCGGCGGCACCGTACTTTTCATCACCAAAACCGCCGGCCCGGGCCGGCGCTGCCGGACCCACTGGATGGCCGCCCGGACCTGGGAAAGATCGGTCCCGCCGTACGGCCGGGAGGGTGTGCCCACCGCCACCAGGATGATTTCCCCGAGGGGCACCGTCACCTCTTGGGGGTGCTGAAACCGAAGCCGGCCTGCGGCCAGGCCCGAAGAAAGCAAGCCCGGCAGCTCGGGCTCGTGAAAAGGGCAGATCCCCTGCTGAAAGGCAGCGACCTTTTCCCGATCCACATCCACGCCCAGCACCTCGTGACCACTATGCGCCAGGGCCACCGCCGCCACCGCCCCTACATATCCCAGACCCACCACGGTAATGTTCATCCTGCTTCATCATCCCCCTTATTCCAGTCACCCGAAAGATCCAACCGCCTCCAAAAAGACCTTGGCCGAACGCTCGATGCCGAACTCCCGACAGGCATGTTCGCTGATGGCCTCCCGCCGCGCGCGGATCTTTCCGAGCTGCTCCTTGGTTTCCCGAATCAGCAGCGCAAGCTTTCCGACATTATGCGGATCAAACAGCGCGCCGTTCCAACCCTCCTCAATAAGGTCATACGCCGCTCCGGCACGATCCGAACAAAGCACGTACAGCCCGCCGGCCAAAGCTTCGTTGACTACCAGCCCCCACACCTCCTCGAAAGAAGGCATGAGCAATACATCGGAAAGGGCGTAGTATTTCGGAAGCCCGTCCTGCTGGTGGAAGCCTTCAAAGTAGACGTTCTTTAACTCCTGCTCCTGGCAGAAGCACCTAAGCTCTTTTTCCTGTGGCCCGCTACCGACAATCAGTAGACCGATCTCGGGATCATTCAGTTCACCAAGCGCTTTGAGCACCTGGAAGAGCCCCTTTCGCTTGACTAATTGACCGACGTAAAGCAGCAGGAGTTTGGGGTAGGCGGCGCGCTCCTCTTGAAGAATCTTACTCTGGGCAAGCTTTTTTGTCTGTTCCCTGAACCAGTCCATATCTACCGTGTTAACCCCGACGTAGATATGCCCCTCCGGAGCACCCATATGTACCAGATATTCGGCCGCTTTCGTCCCGTAAGCGATATATCGGTCGGCCCCTTTAATAATGACTCGCTTCATTCGACCGACAAGCCCGCCAGTCGTGCCCACACTCAGCAAAGTGGTCCCGTTCCAGAGGATGTAGTTTTTCTTGAAAAACTTGCAATACAGCAGCGCTTGCCAATAGGCCGGCGCGTCATACCCCGAGGTAATGATAATATCAGGCTTGTACTGACGCAACGCCCGCCACAGACCCCGGTTCAGGTGAAGCGGCAACTCCCTGCTGCGGATGAACCTATGAAACCCGGGCAATATCTGGTAATCGAACTTGATCTGCTCTTTCGCCACCCGCCACTCACGATTGGCCTCTTTCTCCGCCAGAGCAACGACCTTAAAATCAAAATCCGCCACTTGGTGAAGATAATTCCAAAGAGGAATTCGGTATGGAGAAATGATATTGGTGATGAATAATACCTTCGTCTCTTTCATTTTTTCACGGCCTTAACAACCAAATCCCCGCACAAAAGAGCGGGCCACCAGTTCCGAAAAGGAGCAAGAAAACCGCTACCGCTCCTTTTTTCGATTTTAAAACCCTGGGATTCAAACAGCCAGCAAAACTTCTCCATCGTGAAATAGTGAATATGTCCTCCATCCCAGCCAATCTCTTCCCAATTGTGCGGCGAACTGGTGGCCGGTAGTTTCCCTAACAATAATGAAATTCGATACTTTAGATAGGCAATATTCGGAACCTGCGCGATGACGTAGCCGCCCGGCTTGAGCACTCGGTGCGCCTCTTTTACCAGGGAGAAAACGTCATAGACATGCTCAATGACCGCAATACAAGTGATAGCATCAAAATAACCGTCTGGAAAAGGGAGGCGCTCATCCGCATTGCCTTCGACAAAGCTGAATTTCGACATCCCGGCCGGACAGTGCTCTTTGACTTTTTGTTCTGCCTCCCGTAGACGGGAAGGAGCTACATCTAGGCCATAAAGCTCCTCGAACTTACCCCCAAGCCTTCTCAGCAGATAACCTTCTCCGCAACCGATGTCCAAAATCCTGCCCCCCCCTCGGCCAACAAGCTGCGCGGCGGCTGTATACCGATCCCAATCGTACTTTTTCAAGAGCTTTCGCAGCCCCCAAAACTGCCGTTGAGGAACATTTACCAGCTTCTTCTCTCCGTATTGCTTTTCATAGAGCTTTTTGTAATTCATCGGCAGCTCACTTTCGGTCGAGATTTTTCCTAAGCATCACAATCTTTCTAATTGTCCTTAAAGAAACCGCTTCCCTTCGCAGAAGCAGCCAGGGAAGTTTTAATACTACGACAACACATGCTCCTAAAGTGTAATGAAGCGCAAATTTTTTAACTCCAGCCCAATTCCAAATAAGAACCTTCCAGAGTACCGCCACCGGCACAAGAAACAATGGATATCGTCTAATTACTGTATAAAGCTCGTTCCGACACCCGTAAAACATAAAGAGCTTATTGTTGCGATTGATGGGAACTCGCTCGTGATAGATAACAGCCTTGGGATAGCAAAGAATAGAATAACCTGCTTCAATAACCCGCAAAGCTAAATCGCCTTCTTCGGCCTGACGAAAAAAATCAGAAGGAAAGTAACCTGCCTTGCTTAAAACCTCTTTTCTAATTGCACAAGCACCTCCGCTAAAATGATAAGTATAGTATTCTCTGACATTGGCTGGCCTATTTTCTTCCGGAGCCAAAACATGGCAAGCAATGATCCCCAAGTCCGGCTCTTTCTGAAACCGTTCCACACAAAGCTTCAATGTGGCAGGAGAAAGCCAAGCGTCATCATCCAATGAGAAGATGATATCCCCAGAACAATTAGCCAACGCCACATTGCGACCTTCGGGACAACCAAGGTTTCTGTGCAATCGTATGATTTGCGCCTCCGGGTAGGCCTCTTTAATAGTCCCAACAGTGTCATCAAAAGACGCAGAATCTACAACTATGACTTCAACAGGGCGATAGGGTTGTTCAAAGACCGATTCAATTGCCCTGAGCACATATCGACGCCGGTTCCAGGTGACAATTGCCACACTAATCAGCGGATGCTGCATTTTCGTCATCGCTGCCCCCCTACTTTTTATCTTGGCTCACTGAGCACCATTGGCAGATTTATGACAAAACTCGACCTCCTATCGCAACTCTGGATCGTTTAGCATAATCAAAATAAATAGATAAGACAACAAAGAACCCCCAAAAATATTTATTTCCAAAGTCACTCAAGAAAAAAAGCATAATCATGAGATTGATAAAAGACATCCCTAAGTAGAAGTAGAAATCGCTGTAACTTGACCTTTGATAATAGTGATATATATTTCTTCCTATTCGCACAAACAATCCCAGAAAGAAGATGAAACCTATAAAGCCGGTCTCAGCCAATATTGATACAAAAGTATTATGGGCGTATTTGTAACCCCACGGTCCATACTCGCCGATCGCATAAGGGTAATTACCTAATCCTACTCCGGTTACAGCGTGGTCAGCAAACATTTTAAGTCCTATGAAAAAAATATCTATACGTTCAGCGATGGAAGCTTCAGTAGCCCCCCCTCCTATAGCTACAATGTGAATAGGTAGTTGCGTATATCGCATCATGAGGGCAGAAACTCGAGGCGAATCAATAATATGGTAACCACTCATAAGAACCAACAAACTTATAATAAGAACTACCGACGCTGCACCAAAGACAGCCCGGGGTCTTAAAAATTGTCTTGTTTCCCTGAAAAGAAAAACCAAGGTGGACAAACCAGCAATCACTCCTCCCATCCTCGAACCTGTTAGAAACATAGCAATCAAAATGATAAATAAAGCAATGAGAGCAAGTGATGCTTTGATCAGTTTCCCACGATGATTATAATACCGCCATAACAGGAATACAAACGGCAAAAAGATGCCCAATTTGCCAGCAGCAAAGTTCGCCTCTCCTAATATTCCGAACTGTCTTATTTCAGCTAGCCATGCTCTATCAATGTACAAAGATGAGAAATTAGTAATCGCTAGATGGTCCGTAATGATTGAAAGTCCAGCAATAACTCCGCTCCAGAGCATTGTAGTGGAAAGATAAATCCAATATTCCTCTTTCCAAACATTCTTTAAGAAAAGAGACATAACAAAAGCTAAAGCAATGAATTGAGCCAGTCGAAAGGCTTCGAATAAGGAATTATTGACATTAACTGAAAAAGGGCTAGAAGCAAGAATTATAAATAAAAAACCTATCAGTAGTAAAAAAGTAGGGTTATTCAAACTGAACTTTGGATTTCTATTTATTAAAAAAATAACGAGCATACACAAGATCACAATCTGCGCAGTCCTGTAAATTGAGACAGAAACGTCAGGATGCACCGATAAAAAATCGAACATCATGAAGAACACTGACGCTGGGAAAAGCAATATAATCCATCTATGCCGACGTTTCATTTCGCACCATCCGGTCCAATTCAAATTTATCTGCAAAAGCATCCTTCGGACAAATTGTTGCGGGAACCTTTGTCTAATTTCGTTAATTCAAGGAATTCCAAAAGATCTTGCCCGAACCTTGCCTGCACCATTATCCGCGGGCGACCATGGCCGACAAGGACCAGCCATAATGTTGTCCTTGACCGCTTTGTTCATTCCCAGTATTGCTCTATCTTGAATCCGTAATGCTTTTAGCACAAAGTGCTACCAGCTAACACAAGCTAGCCGTCGTTGTCAGCAATGCTAACTAATATCTGGTAAACAGCTCCTGGCTTGATCTACATCCGAATCATCAGGCTGTACCTTCTGCCAATGCAGATGTTTAAAATGAAAAAAGAATACCACGAGCGAGCCTTGTGAAACACAGATTGCAAGGGACTATAGGTTCAGCAATCGGTCAGGTTAGTGCCACAAGGTGATTATCATATCTTTCCTAACCCTTACTTTACTCCACTTTTTATTTTATGTTGCTCTCTTTCTAAATTCTCTTTTTCCCACGCAGAAGGATGCCCGGCCAAACGACCCTCAATGATGGCCAAACGCCTGACTAGTTTTTCACCAAGCACTCGTTTTAAGTACGGACGTATAACAGCTTTCAAATATGTCCTAATCCAAAGTACAGTAATAGGCCTTATTCCATTATTTCGCCGAGCCCGTGCATCTTCCAGCAAACCCTGTACTTTATTTGCCGGGTCAGAACTTACACCGCCTACTTGCATTCCGACTACGGTTAAATTGTTTATAAAGTAAGCTTCTCTTGTTTTTAGCTCTCTCAGTAAAAACTCATAGTCCCCAGAAATACGAAAATTTTCATCGAATTTGCCATGTACTTCAAAAAGACTTTTATGGTGCATTAGCCCCGGATGAGGGATAATCATCCTCTGTAAAAACTGCTGCCGAATATTTTCCCACCGTTCACCGGTAAGACAAACCACTTCGCCTAGTTCTGTCACTCTCGCTATTTGCCCGTATACCACCCTTATCCCGACAGATGCGGCCCTGACTAAATGCTCTCTCATCCGCTCCAGCACATCCGGCTTCCAAAAGTAATCGTCTGACCCCAGAAAGCAGATCCAATCTCCTTTAGCATGCTCCAACGCCTTATTCCAGGCGTGGTAGATGCCCCGGTCCGGCTCGGACTCCCAGTAAGTGATTTTATCGCTGTTGGCCCGCAAGATATCTACCGTGCCGTCCGTGGAGCCGCCATCCATGATGATCAGCTCCTTGTGGGGATGGGTCTGGCCGGCCACACTATCGATGCAGCGCTGCAAAGTTTGGGCACCGTTGAACACGGCCACGATGACCGAGATTAGCGGTTCCTGATTCACTGTGTCTTGGTTCACTTCTTACCCCCCCCCCTAAAAGTTGCGCCTTACACCTTAAACTTTACCTGGGTCTTTACCAGGCACAATTTGCCAACTCCGGGGCGCCTCTCGGGTTTCTTCCCCTTCTCCGCCCACCCGCCAAATCCTTTCCGGATCCTCCAGCACCTTAGCGCCCCGGTCCCGCTTGTCCGTACCGGGTCCCCCGTCACCGGTCTCTCTGGGAGTCGGGGATCTACCCCCGCCAAGCCTCACGCTCCCCCGGCCAAGTGCCGCCGGTACCAGGCGTAAGTATCCCGGAGGCCCTCTTCAAGGTCGATTTCGGGCCGCCAGCCCAGGCTCCGGATGCGGGTCACGTCGAGCAGCTTCCGGGGCGTGCCGTCCGGTTTGCTCCGGTCATAGACTATCTCCCCCCGGTAGCCGACCACTTCTTTGATCATGGCGGCCAGCTCGGCTATCGGGAGATCCTCGCCCGTGCCGACGTTGATCGGCTCGTTCTCGTCGTAGTGGGCCATCAGGAACAGGCAGGCCGCGGCCAGGTCATCGACGTGCAAAAATTCCCGGCGCGGGGTGCCGGTGCCCCAGACAGTGACGTAAGGCGCCCCTTCCTCCTTGGCCGTGTCGAATTTCCGGATCAGAGCCGGGATCACGTGGGCGGTCTCCAGGTCGAAGTTGTCGTTTGGGCCGTACAGGTTGGTCGGCATAAGGCTGATGAACCGGGTGCCGTACTGCCGGTTGTAGGCCTGGCACAGCTTGATCCCGGCGATCTTGGCCACCGCGTAGGGTTCGTTGGTCGGCTCCAGGGGGCCGGTCAGCAGGTACTCCTCCTTCATGGGTTGGGGAGCATGCTTCGGGTAGATACACGAGCTGCCCAGGAATAAAAGCTTCCTGACGGCTTGGCGGTAGGCGGCATGGATCACGTTGGCCTGGATCATTAAATTATCGTAGATGAACTGGGCCGGGTAGGTGCTGTTGGCCAGAATGCCGCCGACCTTCGCCGCGGCCAAAAACACGTAGTCGGGCCGCTCCTTCTCAAAGAAACTCGCCACCGCCGCGCTGTCCCGCAGGTCCAGCTCGGCCGAGGTCCTCAAGATAAGATTCCGGTAGCCCCGGGCCTTGAGGGCCCGGACAATAGCACTGCCCACCAAGCCCCGGTGGCCGGCCACATACACCCGGGCGTCCAGTTCCTGGGCGAAACCACTCATTGACCACACTCCCTCTCAACACCTAATCTTCGTGGCGACCGAAAGCCGGGTAACCGTTTCTCCTGCACACCAGGTCTCTTTCGGCCAGCCGGAGGTCTTCCCGGACCATTTCGGCCACCAGTTCCCGAAAGGTGGTCCTCGGCCGCCAGCCCAGCTTGGCGCGGGCCTTGCTGGCGTCGCCCACCAGGGACTCCACTTCGGTCGGCCGGAAATAGCGGGGATCGACCGAAACGAGCACTTTACCGTCTGCAATTCCCACCTCGTCAAGTCCCCGCCCGCGCCACCTAATCTCAATACCCACTTCCCGGAAGGCCAGTTCGCAGAACTCCCGGACCGAGTGCTGCTCCCCGGTCGCGATCACGTAGTCCCCCGGTTCGTCCTGCTGCAGCATCAGCCACTGGGCCTCGACGAAGTCCCGGGCGTGGCCCCAGTCTCGCCTGGCGTCCAAGTTGCCAAGGTAGAGCCGCTCCTGCAGCCCGAGCTTGATCCGAGCCACCGCCCTGGTGATCTTCCGGGTCACAAAGGTCTCCCCCCGAATGGGGGACTCGTGGTTGAACAAGATGCCGTTGCAAGCGTAGATCCCGTATGCTTCCCGGTAGTTGACCGTGATCCAGTAGGCGTAGAGCTTGGCCGCCGCGTACGGCGATCGGGGGTAAAAGGGCGTGGTTTCCTTCTGCGGCGTCTCCTGGACCTTACCGAAAAGCTCGCTGGTGGAAGCCTGGTAAAAGCGGGTTTTCTTTTCCAACCCCAGGATCCGGATCGCCTCCAGGAGGCGCAGCGTCCCCAGGGCGTCCGCATTGGCGGTGTACTCCGGGGTCTCGAAAGAAACCTGTACGTGGCTTTGGGCCGCCAGGTTGTAGATCTCATCCGGCTGCACTTCCTGGATGATTCGGATCAGGTTGGTGGAATCCGTCAGGTCGCCGTAGTGCAGGATGAAGTTGCGGTCGGGAACATCCGGGCCCTGATAAAGATGATCGATCCGGTCGGTGTTGAACAGCGAGGCGCGGCGTTTTACGCCGTGCACCTGGTAGCCCTTGGCCAGCAAGAATTCGGCCAGGTAGGCCCCGTCCTGCCCGGTAATGCCGGTGATGAGCGCGATGCGCTGGGATGTCATATGTTAGCCCCTTCCAGCGGTCAGCATCTGGGAGCAATTTTGACTTGAGACGAATTACCTTTAATTGCTAGTACTAGAAAGAAAAATACCTTTAAGCTTTGTCCCTTGTCAAGAGCCGGCCCCCTTATTCTCATACCTGACTTACTTGCTCATCTTAAACGCATCAAGAGTAACAACTGAAGAAACAGGCGTTCCTTCCGGAAAAGGTGACTCCACTCCCTTTGGCACAATTCCAAGAAAGTACACATTAGTTTTCAAAGCAGCCGCATAGTCGGTTGTAGAATCGCCGATAAATAAGCAGTTTTTTGGCAAGTAGCCTTTTCTTTGCAAAATATCGTTAATAATCTCGTCCTTTTTCCTCGGCGAACCATGTATTTCGTTAAAATAGGATTCCAAGCGCTTGGCCTTTACTATATATTGAATTTCATCATTCGGCGTCCCCGTTACTATATAAGCAGGCAGGTTTTGGGATTTAATTACTTTTAGTGTTTCTAAAGCCCCTTCTTTGAATGGAGCATCAATCATTTTTTTTAGTACCAACTTAGAAAATTGTCGCGATAACTCTTTTATTTGTCTTTCATCTATAGAGCGGTTCAACAGTGTCTGGTACCAGTAGCGAAATTTCTCATATCTGGATACTCCCCCGTTAGCTAAGTGATAGGCCACAACTTTGGCTTCTATTTCAGGTCCGTACTTCCTGAACATTTCAGCAAAAGCTTCAGTTTTAATATTTACAGAATCTACTATTACTCCATCAAAATCGAAAAAAATAGCTTCCCACTTCATCAGTCTACCTCCGCCAATACTGTACAGGGAGAACCATCTGCCTCGGCCACGCTCAGCGGACTAACCACCACCTGCCTAAATACCGTCGTCTCATCAACCGCTGCCAGATTCATGTCCTCTAGTGGTAGAATGGGACGAGAATGATCTAAGAACGCCCTGTGCGCTTTCCTGCCCAAACTACGGTCGAGCCATGACGATAGCGAAATCGAGTCAAAACCCATTACTCTTAAAACAGGGCAATGTTCACGAAGAGCGCCAGCCAGTTCGGGTGAAAAGGCAGGGTTGGACTCCCAATACATACGTTCTTGCCGCAGCGATCCAAAGCCAGTCTTCACAAGCAACAATTCAGTATCTTTTGGGATAGAAGATGCCTTCAAATCTTCCGTTCCGATTATCCGTCCAGGTTCTACCCCTGGGATATAAATTAAATAAACATTTCGAAAATACCAAAACGAGGCAGGATAGTCTCTCAGTCTTTTCCCATTACTGACAAAATGACGAGGAAAGTCTATGTGTGTACCTATATGGTTTGGAAAACTTAAGTATGCTGTATTGCAAGCATCCCCTTTTTCCATACAACGCTCAGCTTTATACGAAAAAGTTTTCCCATTTCCATAAACAGGCGTTTTGTCATCTAACATATAAGACAAATAAATCCACCGACTCATGATGACCTCTCTATGAACATTCCAAATTTATCGTCCTTTTTGTTATAAACTTTTTCATAAATTTCAGCCATACAAGCCAGCAAACCCTGACCCATGTCAATATGCGGGTTATTTACCAATTTTTGCCCCAGCTTGGGGCTAAAATTGTAAGGAGTAATTTTATAATGAGCCTTACGATCCGTTGGCACAATTTCAATTTCAATTCGATTGCCAAGCATCTCACGAATCATTTCAAGCAGTTCTCTATACCTGATAGCCTGATTGCCGGTTAAAATGATGTTTTGGTTTTCAAACTCAGGAGCTAGAATTTTTACACTGCTTTGGGCAGCATCTCGTACATGAATATACTCTCTTAGTTCATCACCAGTACCTTTGTAGGTAATTTTCCCTTCCGTTATTGCCTGCTTAATTAACCGGTAAATGCTATTGCGGTCATCAGACCTCTCGCCGTAAAGGGACCCATATCTTAAAATAGTATACTTCAAGCCATACAATTCCCAATAGTTCTCGATGAATGCCTCGCATGCTTGTTTACTGGTCCGGTAAAAATAACCTGAGTCGCTGTACACATAAACAGAACTGGCAAACACAAATCGCTCAATCTTAGATTTGCGACACGCCTCCAACAACTGCACCGTGCCTAATATGTTGTATTTCACGGTATCCACTGGCCTATAAACGCACTCATCGATGTCGGCAATTCCGGCCAAATGATATACCACCTGCTGCTGAGAAACCACCTCAGTAACAAGTCTATCATCCAGGATATCCCCTACCACCATAGTTTGGTCCGGCCTTAAATAAGGGGATTTCCTGATATCAAAAATGGTAACCTCATGCCCGGCATCGCTCAAGGCATCGGCTACATGGCTCCCTAAAAAACCTGAACCGCCAAATATTACTATCTTCACTGAACCACCCCCTGACGTTGCAACTCTCTAACAAGATTCTCTACTGCTTGCTGTTCCATCAGTGTTCTTGCTTCCTTGGCATAAGATCCTATATGAGCCGTCAACAATACATTAGGCAATTCTTTTAATGGCCCGGTATAAGGTTCTTTTTCAAAGCAATCTATTGCTGCACCGCCCAGATGCCCGGACTTAACCGCTTCATACAAAGCTTGTTCGTCCACCAGCCCGCCACGCGCAGCATTTATTAATATAGCTCCAGGCTTCATCAAAGCAAGCTGCGTTGTACTAATTAGATGATGATTATCTGCCGAGTAAGGAATATGCAATGAAACAATATCGGACTGTGCCAGCAGTGTATCTAGGGAAACAAGTTTGCAATATTGGTGTGTTTGTAAATACGGATCACAACCTAGTACCCGGCACCCAAACGCCGATACCAACTTAGCTACATAAGAGCCGATTCGGCCGCAACCCACGATGCCAACAGTTTTTCCATGAAGCAACCTTCCCATAGGTCGCTCCCACTTTCCCCGCCGGATTCCCGCATCGATGATATGCAGATGCCGCATAAGATTCAAGATCATACCTAGTGTTAGTTCAGCCACCGGAATCGTCGGCGCATCAGGAGTATTGGTAACAACAATTCCCAATGCTCTGGCTGCCTCCAGGTCAACCGAATCCAACCCAATACCACAGCGAGAAATCACTTTAAGATTTTTTGCCTTTTTCAACACCGCCCTTGTCAATGGCTCTACCCCGGCAATCATTCCCACCGGTTGGTGTTCTTCAATAAGGGTGGCTACCTCAGCTTCTGTAAGCTTGCGCTTAAAGGGATTTTTGATTACCTTCAAGCCGGCTGGAAAATTATCAGCAGTAAAATTAGATGTTGTGCAAAGTATTATCATTTTCGCATTCCTCTCAGCTTTCCATAAATTGCGGTCTTTAATCGATTAACAAGCCTTTTATTTGGATTTTTTGATTGGTAGTAACTCAACTTTTCTTCCAAGTCTTTCAGGTAGCGCATAATTTCAACATAACTTTCGCACACATCCAGCGCAGATTGCTGCTCGACATCCTCAAAAACAAATACTGCTTCTATTTTTTCGTTACCATGCATCATCTTTAAACCAAATCGCGCCAGGGTACTTTTCAATGTGCTTTGAGAAAAATTGAAAACATGGGCATGCGTAAGGTACTTCAAAAAATCACAATCATAAACATATCTATATTTGAGATCGAGCACACCCGGAACCTCTACATACACCAATGCATCATTTTTTGATATTTTCCTGATGAACCCAATATTGCTTTCTATATCAGTAAAATGTTCAAGAACATGCGACAATATTATTACGTCAAATTTTTCCCTCGCGTTCTGGGCATATTGTGCCAGCGGCAAACAACTTAACGAAATCCCTCGCCTTTTTCCGCTTTCAACATACTTTTCATTATACTCAAGACCAAACAGAACCGTTTTTACCCCTTGAGCCTCAGCTTCTCTAGAAAACTCAATCAAATTGCTTCCTGTACCAGCTCCAAGCTCAAAAACAGAAATTTTTTCTTTGGTTATGTATGGGTATAACAACCTAAATATTTTTCTTCCTTGCCCTCTTTCAAAGAGACTGTCCACCGGTTTCACGCTTCCAAATGTTAGCGGATGGTAATATTCGGAATAGTATTTAACCAATGAATCTTCATGTATATACGGAGAAGTAAAAATCAAGCCGCACTCCCTGCAAATATATGAATTAAAAGGCAGACCAAAACGGTCAATTTTCGCTAAAATTTCGGTACTGCTGGAACCACACAGACAGCTATCCCTTTCTGCTAATTTTATGCTTTTACCAAGCTCTTTCAAAAGTAAATCTCTATATTCCTTTTGGATTGTATTTAAACTCCAAGGTGTTTGACCACTATTTAAATACCTCTGCATTCTTATCACCTTTTTTTAAATTTAACCAAGGCATTGGATAAAACCTGTACGCAAAGAAAAACATTAAACAGAACTGTGCTGCAAAAGCTAATACCGTAGCGTACGCAGCACCTAATGAGCCAAAGCAGCTAATTAAAAAATAGTTAGCAATTGCATTCACTATTAAGCTAAGAAAGGTGATAATCGCAATTATTTTCGTCTTGCCAACATGATAAATATATCCTGTTACCGTTTTCGTAAGACCATTAAACGTATAGGCCAGCAAAATCCACGGTATATATTTAACTGCATCTAGAAAGTTTTTGCCAACCAACAATGGAAACATCATATCTATAATAATTGCGAATGTAACAAAACAAACAAACGACAATGCCCAGTAGATATAGGTGTATTTAACCATTATTTTTTTGGTTCTTTCAGAGGCATCTTTAATTTTTTGATAAAACACCGGGCTCCAAGCTTTAAGAAGCGCATCATGAATAATTCCAATAATCATTCCAAAAGAATATGCTACTGTGTACTTACCCGCTTCTTCAAGAGTCACCATTGACACCAAAAAAAAACGATCAATTGAATTTATGCCCCACAGCCCCAAAGTGTGAAATATAAGAGGCAAACAATACTCAAGTATCTCTTTCAGCTTCCGCTTAGATATTTTAAATACAACGTATTTTCTTAAATAAAAAAATGAAATTAACCCTGTTAGCAGCCCTGCCAGCAAACTGCCTAATACTTTACCCTCCCAATTTTGCCACCACAAAAGAACAAATCCCAAGGGAATGATCCCGGCAAGTACAGCTTGAAGACCCTGTAATAACCCATAACGGACTGCTTTGCGTTCCATTTGCAGCATTGACAAATAAAGATTCATTATGCTGCCTGTTACGCCCAGCATAACCGCGGCCACTAGCGTCCAAGCTGGAAGATCCTGAAAGAAAAGCGCCTTTATTAAAAACAAAATCCCAAACGAAAGCAATGCACTTAGTCCAATAATTAAAAGCGAGTTTGCATTGTATTGGTATAACTCCCTTCTTTCGAATTGATGGTACTTAACGATTGTAAATATAAAAGTGTTGACACCGATGACAATGCTTAAAATACCAACGACTGCATTAAAAATTCCCAAGAACCCGTAATCTTCCGGCGTTAAGTACCTCGTAAAAATTGGGATTAATAGAAAAGGTACCGCCTTAACAACAATGCTTGATCCGACATAAATTCCGGCATCAGCCAAAAATTTATTTAGAAAGACATTTGGTTTTAAAGATCCTAAGATCATTTCTGCACGCATTTCCTAAAAATAAAATATCCAAACTGTAAGCAACAAACCGGTAACCCTGCTCTATTGCATTTTCCAAAGCCTCTATCTCCGGTTGTATTACATGAAGCCCTGAAAGGGCGTTAAGCCTTTTGCTTATATATTTAATCCTTTTTAACGCATCTACTACATCCCGATGTTCAAAATCCCCGGGAACACCAAGCGAACCTGAAATATCATACGGTCCAATAATAAAGGCATCTACTCCGTTCACGGTCAGTATGCCTTCCAAATTGTTTACGGCATCAATGTGCTCAATTTGAACTACAACAACACTTTCCTGTTCTACCCATTCTTTATATGCTTCAAAAGCAGCCCCGTAGCCCTGTGCCCGGGCAAGCCCGACCCCCCTTGTTCCGATTGGAGGATACTTAACCGCACTTACAGCCCTTTCAGCATCTTCCTTACTGTTCACCATGGGAACAATTACACCATGTGCCCCTGCATCCATCACTCTCTTAATTAAGTTAGCATCATTTTTTCCTACCCGCACCAGTGGTACACAACCGGCAAGCTCTATAACTTGAATCAAATGCTGGGCTTGATGTAGGGTAATAGCACTGTGCTCCATATCTACCGTCAGCCAATCAAAACCGGCTTTAGCCATGATTTCTGCAATTACAGGGTGGCCAATGGTTATCCATGAGCCAATAGTTACTTCTCTATTGCGTAATTTAGTTTTCAAGCTTTTCATTTTTTTCTCCTTTAGCAAGCCTGCATTCTAAAGCAGGAATATAAGATGGTGTAAGAGTATAATATTTCTTTCCCAACCTCTCGCCATAGTGAATTAAACCTTCGAGAAAATCACAGTGCTGCTTATAATAGTCTGTGTAAACCCGGTCTCTAAAAAATGACGGGTGAGTATCAAACACCGATTGCATAAGATCGTCAAATTGGGACGACGAACTATGTTTCCAGAAGTATTTTTCATCAGGCTTTCTTCCATCTGCCCCGATAATATAAATCTCTTCGGCCACCGCTGATGCAACCGGAAGCATAAATAATGTTAAAATATTGGCCGAACCTCGAACATAAAATTTTTCACAACTGGGGAAATTATAATTCCCTCCGCATACCGGCATACCAATAATTTTATTTTCCAGCTCAGGGTAATGAGCTAGGTATAACGGTACACTGCGTTCCGGTAACATGATATAGCAATCAAATTCTTTTATCGCCTCTAACATTAGCTTTCTAAATTCCGCAGAATAAAGGCATGGGCTAAAATGAAATACCGGATCAGCAAAAACCAGTAATTGCGGTTTTATATGCTGTAACAATGCCTTGTTTTTAACTATGCTGTTACAAACTACACAAAAACCGTCACTATAGCTAAATTCCACCGCCTGGTCAAGTGAAGGGCCGGTTCCGAATATGTAAGCCTTGTCATACCCACTATTCTTATTTATTAAGCTTTGATAATTCACTTTAGACAGTTCAACGATTAACCTCTTTTCTTCTTGCTCTAATGCGCGATAACATAAACTTCTATATACTTCACTTTCAACAGTAGAATAATATGTTGGATCTACTATTTCTGTTCTGGCAATGTGCGGCAAAACCTGCATGTCAAAAAGTTTATTTTTATCCCACACTAGAATAATGTCTGCTAGTCTTAAGCTTAAATCCTCTTCGCTTACCAGTTTGATATTAGTCAACCGTTTAATATACCTCTGCTGCTCGGCAGGAGCTCGCAAAAATGCAACATCTCTTTTTGTTATCCTGACATCCACAGGAATCACAATTTCAACCTGGGAGAAAGCGAAGTCAGGCAGATACCAGGCAGCCCTATTCACCAAGTCTGCGAGAACTTTTTCATCAGTAACTACAGGATAATAAATAACACGCCTAATGACCTTTTCTTCATACTTGGTTACCACTTTAGCTGTTTTTCTAACACTCCGGTAGAAAAAATCTATCCCTTTCCTGACATTAATTTTGAGGTGTTCCCTGGGGGCAGTGGCTATACTCACCAATTATCGCCTACTCCCGCATCATTTTTTCTTCGGTATACCCGGTACAGCATTTCGGCCAAAATGAAATCATGTTCTTCGTCTATATCTACCGCTTCCAATTTATCCATTTCAAACATTACCGGTCTCAAGCCAATGCGTCTGTTTCCACTCCGGCAAAAAGATGTCCTGGAAAAAATATATATATTAGAGTTTTCTTCATAAACGGGTTCCAGATCCTGTGTTCTGAGTAATTCTTGCGGGTTATGGTTAATAGGAGTACCATTTTTCCAATAAAGCCGGGTTTGATAGCGAGTAACAGAAAATAGAGAGTCATGACTTCCTAGATTGGCAAAATAACATTCTATTGCTTTATTTATTGTTGTTGTCGTAAGTAGCGGGTTTGTGCTGTGGGTTTGCAAAAAATGCTCTTCTTCGCATTGTGAAATATCATAGGCAATGATATCATTCATCGGTACCATATCGCCTCTGATAAATTCTGGCCTGTTTACTATCTTCACTCTATCGAAATTATTTAACGCATCTTCCGCAATACGCTCGCTATCCGTGTTAATAAGCACCTCTGAAACAAACCTGGATGCAAGCAAACTCTCCATAACCCAATGATAAAGGGGTCTTCCACAAAAATCTCGTATGTTCTTGTTTGGAACACGTTCCGAGTGTTCTTTCATAGGAAGTAACGCGATAATTTTTGGTCTTTCTTCTTCTGCCATTATACTTCATACTTCCTCCTTTGTGTAAACACTACAACGAGCGCGCCCGCGCCGAGTCAAATATTGCATCCCGTGTTACCAGAAAGTTCCGGCGTTCACCAGCTTGTATATGCCGTTTTAGACCATGTCCTTTATTTGCCAAATTAGGTGCCGAGCAGGTGTTGTCCCGGCCGGGGTCGCAGCAGCAGTCCCGGCCCCAATCCCGGAAGGAGGTTACCAGTTGCTTGAGCTGGGGGTCGTTGGTGATCACCGCGCCGCCTTCGCCCATGGTGATGTGGTGCGCCGGGTAGAAGCTCTAGGTGCCGAGATGGCCGAAGGTACCGGTGTACTGCCCGTCTCACTTCGCGCCCAGGGCGTCGCAGTTATCCTCGATGAGCCACAGGTTGTGCCGGCGGGCAAGCGCCGCCACCTGCTCCAGATCAAAGGGAACGCCCAAGGTGTGGGCGAGGAAAATGGCCCTTGTCTTCTCCGAAATCGCCGCCTCCAGTTGAGATAGTCATCCAAATAGTCGCCCAACAACCACCCCTGGCCTCAATTTCCACCCAAACCGATCTGTAAATTCGGCTTTTACAATCACCAAATCGCCAATATTACACGTCAAAGACGTCCTCCGCCGCGGTATCATCGTCCTTAAAAGCGCCCCTCTTGCTCAATCGGTTGAAATCCTCATCTGTCCAGTCTGCCACCCGGTACTCTGTCCCATTTTCGGCAATACATTCAACATACTGTATGGCCTCGCTCTCTACTTGATCAGGAGCAGCAGGGAAAACCAAGATCTCAACCCTTTCCCCCAATTCTTTAGGGATATGAATCGTCACCACACCATCCTTATTAACGCTTTTTATCATGCGTAGTGCCTGCATTTCACACTTCAGTAATTCTTACAATAGCATGTGCCAGAGGATCGGCTTGCCGCCGATCTCGACCAGCGGTTTGGGCCGGATTGTGGTCTCTTCGGCCAGCCGGGTACCCAAGCCGCCGGCCAGGATGACGGTTTTCATCAATAATAGCCCCCTTGATTCAAGACACACAGCTCCGCCGGGGAAGAGCGTTTTTCCCTTACCGTGCGCTCCCCCTGGAAGGCGCTATTCCTTTGTAGTCGCCGTCTTAACATCACTCAGCAGCCTGGGGCGCGCCGCGGTTACGCCCCCGGCACACGCCGCAAGTGGCTTGGTTCCTTCATAATTTATTACAGTGCTTCCAGGATGTTCACCCGGGGGATTCCGACCGGAACCGCTCCGGCATCCGCACTGTCCCAGGTGACCACCAAACAGTCGCCGGCAAACTGGCGGTCGCCGGCGGTAAATGGCGCTGGTTCACCCGGGGAGACGACCGTGTACGGCAAGTTCAGACTGGCGGCGGCGAGCTTCAGCATCTCCAGAACCTCGTCCGGCGGGCCGCAGAAGACCAGGCGCGGGGGCGCGCCGGTCAGGAGTGTGTGCCGGGACACCACCCGTTCCAAGGCCTGGTTGACCCGGATGATCCGCTGGTAGGAGGCCTTCAGGTACTGGTAGGCCAGCCTGGTCTTTTCGGCCATGCCCTGGGGCGTGAGCACGTACCGCAGGGTGCGGCCGTTCACCCGCTCGAGTTTCACCAGGCCCTTGCGGACCATTTTTTTGAGCAGGAGGTTGACGGTGCCCACGGAGAGACCGGTGCCCCTGGCGATCTGGCGCTGGGAGGTCCGGTCGGTGCGGGCGAGATGTGCCAAAATTTGGTACTCGCTTTGCACGCTCGCTACCACCGTTCACCAATTAAACGTTCAATTGGTAATTACTATAGGGGGAAATGGAAAGGTTGTCAACAGTAACCGGACCCGTCTGGATAATGATGACAGGAATTTGCCACCGCGGTGGCAAATATCATTATTTTATGAACACGAACACCCGGCGCAATCGAATCCTAATCCTTATCGCCGCGGTCCTCGGGTTGCTCCTACCGGCGGTCACCCTCGCGGCGGGACATCTCTTGGTCTACGACGAGGAGCCCCAGCCTGCCGATGTTATCGTCATCCTCGCCGGTGACCGTGGTACCCGAACCGAACGCGGCGCCGAACTTTTCCACGCCGGTTACGCCCCGCGCATCATCGTCTCCGGCGGCCAGATCTACCACACCACCACCCAGGCCGGGCTCATGTGCGCCCACGCCGTCGAACTGGGCGTGCCGGCCGAAGCCATAATCAAAGAAGAGCGGGCCGACAGCACCGGGGAGAACGCGGTCTTCGTCCGGGAATTGATGGAGAGACACGGTTTCGATTCGGCCCTGGTGGTCTCTTCCAACTATCATATGCGCCGCGTCAAATTCATCTTTGACCGCGAGTTTCGGGACAGCGGCATCACCCTCACTTACTGCGCCGCCGCGGACCCGCACTTCGACCCGGCCCGCTGGTGGGCAAACAACAAAAGCATTATGTACACCTTCACCGAGTACGTGAAGCTCATCGGTTATGCCCTGGGGCTGGACAAGCGCTCTTCGTGATGAATGTTGTATTTGGCGGCCAATCCGAGAGCCCGAGCCGTCAGATGGGGCGAACTGGGAACATCTTCCGCCGCGCAGTCCAAGACTTCCTGCATAAACTCGACTTCTTCCAGTCGATTAAGGAATATCGGCTTGGGTAACACCTCCAGCCGGAGATAATCGCTAACGACCAACTCTCGCTCCGGATCATCCAGTATTTCCATTGCCCGGCGTGAGGTAAGTTCATCACCCTGAAACGCCGCAATCAAAACACTGGCGTCAATATACGTGCGGACAGGCACCTGGCCAGCTTCCCGCGCCCAGCGCCAGAGGGTCTGCCAGTTTACCTCCCACGCGGCGGCTGTGGGTCGGTAACCCTTGTCCCCTTCAGCATAAGCAAAAAGCGCCTCCTGGCGCAAGATCCAGGGGTAGGGCGAATGGCGAGGCATGAAGTGCGGGACGAGGGCCTCGGTGCGCTTGCAACGGGGGCACTTGAGCGTAGGATGAAGAGCAGTTCTTGTCGTAGCCACCATGGCGGTGGCGTAAGGAGTGCCCGCAAGAAAAAGGGCGCACGGTTAGGGGCAACTCATTCACAAACGCCCTGTACAAGTCAATCAGGATTTTGACGGCGGCCCGGACCTGGAGTATCCTCATCTTGACGTCCGAGACGGCTCAGAGCCGTTCTGGCGGGGTGAGTTCCCAGGAGGGTCCCGAAACCGTAACCTGGGAACTCTTTAATTTTGCCTGCAAAAAAGCCGCCCATGCTTACTTTCGGGACGGCTGACCGTAGTCCTTCCGAATAATCGGCCAGAGAAAGCGAGTAAGGCCACAGAATGTGAACAGAACGTTGGCCATACCATTCGAGAAAAACACGAGAAATTCGCGCAGGAAAACAAGGATGCGCAGGGAACAATTGGCCATACCATTCGAAAAAAACCCTATCGTTTGCGGTCAACGAAAGTGAGACCTAACATCATTGACCACCAAACAAGAATTATTGTGAAGCTGGCATGGGTTCTATGCCCAGTATAGATAATCGACTGAATTTTAAAGCAAAAAGGGGCCCGCGTTCAGGCAGGCCCCCCTTTTTTTGAACCTTAAAATTAAACCGGTTTGACGGAAAGCACCCGTATGAGCGGACCGCGCATGTAGATGTTCGGACCAGTCTCGAGGTAGCCGGTCACGGTAACCGTACGGCCTGCATAGCGTTTGAGTAAGAGCGGCGTAGCCTTGTCCCGGGGATACACTAACAACACATAGTTTTTCTCCCCGGTCGCGAGTTCCCAGTGCGGCTTCTCCACGGTGCTCCATACCGGCGTGCCGGTAACCGTCACGATAACCTCGAAGAGGCCCATCCTTTCCGCCAGCCTGGCTATGACCGCCGCCGCCTGGGCGCGCGTCACCGGCATCTGCGGCGCGAACAGGCTCTCAGAAACGCCGCACACCAGCCCCGAGGCGTACGCGGACACTACTGCTCCTTCCGCCCAAGGCGAGACCTCGTGGAGGTCGGTGAAAGGCAACGCGACCGTGACCGTTGTCTCACCCGTTAAGCGTACCGCTAAAGCAGCAAGCTGCTCGCGGGTAAGCGGGTCGTTAGGCCGAAAGGCGCCGTCGCCGTATCCTTTGAGCAGTCCGGCCTTGGACGCCCCCTCCACCGCGCCGTAATACCAGGCGCCGGGAGCTACGTCGGTAAAGGTCGGCATCGCCGGGCTGAGCTCCGTGTTGCCGGTGAGGCGCAGGAGGAGCGCGGCCATCTCTGCGCGCGTTACTGCTCGTTCCGGTGCGAACCGCCCGGCAGCATCGCCTTTGATGAAACCTCGGGCTGCCAAGAGTTCAACCGGGTCTTTAGCCCAGTGGCCGGTGATGTCCGCGAAGCTCTTCGGCGTGGCAAAGAGGGTGTAGTTGGAGAAGCCGGTAAGCTCTGTCACGACAGCCTGTGCGGCGCGGTCAAGCCTCCCGCCTATCCTTTGCCAGGTGCCGTCCGGGTTCTCCCGAAACACCATCAGCAGCCGCGGGTCAAGTCCTGCTATTTTTTCCGGGTCGTAGCGGAGGGAGACTGTTACCGGTTTATCGAGCGGTTCACTACTCGCGAAACGGAAGACCGCGCTTGCTCCTTTTGCTCCAGGCGGGACCTTCTCCGGCGCTTCTGCCGCAAGCTCTACCGTAATGACCGCGTCCTGCGGCAAGGCACCCGCCGGAATAGCGAGCGTCACCTGCCCGTCAAAGAAGGTCGCCTGCTGCTCTTTGCCGGTAGCCTTAACCTTAGCAGCACCAGGCTCAGGCTCTTCCTCCTCAGATGGCGGAGGGGCACCACCGCCGCCGGCACTAACCGACCCGGCCGCTGGTGCTGGCGTTTCACCCACCTGAAACACCAGGGGAGTGACCGGAACATCCGTCAAGTCGATGAGAGCACCCTCAGTAGTTGTAAGTTCAGGGCTTCCTTCCGTGAACCGCACAAAAGCCCCACCCTCACCAACCACGGTAAAGCCTATTTTCAACAACACGGTGCCGTCGGGATAGTCAGCAGCCGCCTCGTTGGCCGCAGCGTAGCTCACCGACCCGGCCTCATTATCAACCGTGCTCGGAACGGCCACTTCCTTGATCACCCCGGGTACCAACACGGGCTTCTCTTGCTTTTCACCCGTTATTGGATCTGTTACCTCTACATACGTAACCTGCAACACATCAGGACTAAACTCCAACTGCAAATCGACACCCTGCAAATTTTGCGCCCCATCGACGGTCACCCAGGCCGCAAAGGTGTCTCCGACACCCAAAGCCGCCGGGTTCTCTACCGGTGTGGCGTCTTCCCCAACGCCGGTATAGGCCGCAATCGAAACCGCACTGACCGACCCGGCCGCTGGCACTTCAGCTACTGCCGGGGCGACCGGAAACAGGCTCGCCAGCATGGCCACCATTACGAACCAGGCGAGGGGCCCTCTCCACCGTCTTACATTACGCGCTCTTCTCATACCCTCCATTCAACCTCCTCATGGAGCGGAATACGCACGTTTCTCTTTACCATTTTTGCTGTATGTTCCCGGCAACTTCGCTGGTTTCCCCGTCCCGGGGCGGCCCAGCGCAAGGAGTTGCCGGGACAACGGTTTCTCAATGCTGGTGACTGGCCGATCAGTTACTCATCCCCCACCTGCCGGTAGCTGCCAGCCAGTAAGGTCAGGTCCTGAATGTTGACCTGGCCGTCGGCGTTGAAGTCGGTGGCGGGGTTATAGCGGTCATCCCCCTCTACGGTGCGGTAGGCACTGGCCAGCAGGGTCAGGTCCTGGATGTTGACCTGGTTGTCGCCGTTCGCGTCACCCGGTTTGAGCATCACGAGTTCCGGCAGCGCCAACGTACCGGTCGCCGGCACCTCCACGGTCAGCTTTTGCACCAGGAAGAGTTTCTTAGAGAAGACCAGCGTCTGCGCACCCGCCGGCACACCGGTCAAGGTAAAGCTACCGTCAGCAGCGCTCGTGGCCGAGATCCCCGTACCTTCCACGGTGATGGACACGCCGCCGTCGTCAGCCCTACCGGGCAGATCGACCCGCCCGGTCACGGTGGCACCGGGAACAACCTCGACCATCCCGCCTTCGGCGCTCGTCGGAAGCAACTCCGCTTTTCCGTCGGTTAAGTCGTACCGGGTAAACTCGATAGTTGTCTCCCCAACGGTCAGGGCCTCAAACTGGACGGTCAGCAGTTCACGCCCAGCAAGGTCGGCAGCTTCCTGGTTGGCAGCCGCGAAACTGATCGTTCCCGGAGGGTCGTTATACTTCAGTGGTTCGGCAATTACCTCGTCAATCACACCGAGGGTGGCCGTCACGACCCGCAAAATATTCGGGTCATACTGTAGAGCAATATCGGCACCCTGGACGTCGATTGCGGCGTCATTGAGCTTGACCTCCACCTCAAAGGTACTTCCTACACCGACCTGCGTGTAAGGAGGATCGATATAGAGGGTTACCACATCCGGCCACGGGTCTGTACCATCAACATAAACGGTTACTCCCCTGGCCTGTAGGGTTTCGATATCCTGCATGTTTTGCGAGCCGGGGGTTAAATCCAGCGGGTTGCCATACAGCCAGATTTCATCACCCGCGTCCAGCCCGGTGTTGGCTACCAGCGGGGCCAGATCGGTGATCTGGTTCCAGCTAAGGTCAAGCTTGGTCAGGTTGGTCAGACCAGCAAGCGGCGTGAGGTCGGTGATCTGGTTCTCCCAAAGGTAGAGCCAGGTCAGGTTGGTCAAACCGGCCAGCGGGGCTAGATCGGTGATCTGGTTGCCGCCGAGGATAAGCTCAGTCAGATTGGTCAGACCAGCAAGCGGCGTAAGGTCGGTGATCTGGTTCTCCCAAAGGTAGAGCCATTGCAGATTGGTCAAACCGGCCAGCGGCCCCAGATCGGTGATCTGGTTGCCGCCGAGGTCAAGCCCAGTCAGATTGGTCAGACCAGCAAGCGGCGTAAGGTCGGTGATCTGGTTCTCCCA
>ENA-OSAE01000196-OSAE01000196.1-marine-sediment-metagenome-genome-assembly--contig:-NODE-196-length-39858-cov-40.799940_pt1 | contig 39858 bp, 42 predicted proteins | sample MGYA00237870_ERZ529317 | MGnify/ENA primary metagenome ERZ529317 (study PRJEB26369, sample SAMN03142812) | marine sediment metagenome | biome: marine; feature: borehole; material: sediment... | reverse complement strand
GCCCGCCCCCAGCCACCGCCATCAGTGCGGGCCCCACCCCCCACCGGTCGGCCAAGTACCCCAATGCCGGCGCCACCAGAGCCAGCACCCCTGTCTTTAGCTGGGCCTCCACCGACAGCCCGGTGGCCATCAACTCGTGTGGGATGACCTGGGAGAGGTACCCCACCATGAGCGGCCGCCGCAGGTTTTGCACCAAATACAGGCCCACGAAGCTGGCCACCGCCAGCGGATAGATGCCCAGCCAGGCCATCACCCCTGCCCCTCCCAGGAGCACCAGCCCCGCGACATAGGAAAGATTTACCCCCCGGATGGGGGAACCGAGTCGGGCCTCAACCCTCCCGGCGGATTGGGCCATATAGGAAGTCCCCAGATAGAGGAGGAAGTACACGCCCCCCACTACCAGGGCGGTGCGCTGCTCCCCGCCCAGGGAGAGGAACAGGGGAAGGGCCAGGGCTTGGGACTTGAGGATCGGTTGCAGGTAGTCCTTGCTCCCCTTGAACACCCCGTCGAAGGCGGCTGATTGCAGCAGCCCGGTGAAGCTTGCGCGGCCCGGTTTGAGGAGCCCCAACGACCCCCGGGCGATGGCCGCAAATCGCTGGGCAAGCTTTTGCCAATACCTCCCCCCAAGCGGCACTGTCTTTCCGTCAAGTTCCTTGGGGTAGGTTAGGAACAGCACCAAGCCCAGGAGGTAGGGGATCACCGAGGCCAGGAACACCACCCGCAAGGAGCCGGAGTAGAAGACCAAGCCCGCGGCGATGAGCGAAGCCACCGCGGAGCCCAGCTGAGAGCCGGCGCGGGTGTGGCCGTAGTAGGCCACCCGCTGGGAGAGGAGCCCTTTCAGCCTCAGGTACTCTAAGATCATGGCCTTGTGGGTGCCGGAGCGAAATGTCTCCCCGAAGGCGAACAGCACCATGGCCAGGGCGTAGAGGGGGAAGGAGGCGGTGGAGTAGAAGACGAGGAAGGACAAGATGTAGGTTGAGAAGGAAGCCAGCATGGCCTTGCGGCGGCCGAAAGCGTCTGCCAGCATCCCGGTGGGGATCTCCAGTAGCCCGGTGGCGATCTCACGAATGGAGAACAAGGCCCCGATTTGGAGGAACGAGAGGCCCGCCTCGCGGAAGAACAAGATTAAAAAGGGCTCGAAAAACCGCAGGTTTTTTAGGAAACCATACAGGCGGAACTTGTAGTACATCCGGTCCTTGGGGAAACCGGTCTTCCCTCTAGCCATCACGAGCTTTTCTCCTTCTCCAGGGGGACCACATGCCGAATTTTACTGGGTCCGGGTTGGCGGGCAGGGGAGGAGCATTTAGACTATCAATTGGCCCGCGCAGGGCGGGGGGTTAGCGGTCCCCTGTATCCAAAACCCGCTATACGTGGAGCCCTTGGGCCCTCCGAGAGGGCAGGGGGATGGAACCGGCTCGGAGGCCGCGGCGTAGACGGCCGAGCCCCCTACGACGCATGCCGGTGAACCCCGCCAGGCCCGGAAGGGAGCAACGGTAAGCCGGCCCCTGCGGGTGATAGGGGATCCCTTGGCCCGAGCCAACGCCCCGGGACACGCCCATTGACCTGCCCGCGAAGAGGGCCCGCGCGGGCCCTTCTTAATTCCCCCCGGTGCTTAATGCGGTTCCCCCATCGTGATGAATGCCGGTGGCCGGTAAGATCCGACCGAGATGGGCGCGCGCGCGGTGCTGGTGGACGACCACCCGGTGGCCCGGGAGGGGCTCAAGGCCATCTTGGCGGCTGCCGGGGTAGAGGTTGTGGGAGAGGCGGCTGATGGCCGCGCTGCCTTCCGCCTCATCCGGGAAGCCCTCCCCGAAGTGGCGGTGGTGGACGTGGCCCTGCCCGGCCTCTCCGGAATCGAGCTGTGCCGACGCATCCGGCGACGGCTCCCCCGGGTTCGGGTAGTGTTGATCTCCATGTTCGACGATGGGGCCTGGCGGGCCGAGGCGGCCGCCGCCGGGGCCGCCGCCTACCTGCTCAAGGGCGATCCCCCGGAACGCATCGTAGATGCGGTGGCCCGGGCGGCCCGGGGTGAGCAGTTGCTCTCCCCGGAGGAGGGGAGGCAGCGGTTGCCCCTCACCCCCAGGGAGCGGGAGGTGGTGCAGCTCATCGCCGAGGGCAAAAAGCTCTCCGAGATCGCCCAGCTCCTCTCCCGCTCGCCGGCCACGGTGCGGGCCCACAAGGCCTCCGCCATGCGGAAGCTGGCGGTGCACTCCACCGCCGAGCTGGTGCGGGCTGCCCTGGACCTGGGCTTGGTGCGGGTGCCGGAGGTGCCGAGTGGCTGAGGTAGAAATCCTCTCCCGCTACCGGGCTGGGATCGTGAGCGCCCTGGCTGGGGCCCTAGGCGGGGAAGGGGAGCTTCTCAGGCTGATTCGCTACCCCATGGGCCTCGAGGAGCCGGACGGCACCCCCGGCCCCGGGATCGGGGGGAAGCTCCTGCGGCCCTCGCTGGTGTGCTTCTCCTGCGAGGCCCTGGGGGGCGAGGTGGAGGCGGCCCTCCCCCTGGCGGCCGCGTTGGAGCTCGTGCACAACTTCTCCCTCATCCACGATGACATCCAGGACAAGGACGAGCTCCGCCGCGGCCGGCCGACGGCCTGGAAGGTGTACGGCGTGGAGCAGGCGATAAACGCCGGGGACGGCCTCCTCGTCCTAGCCCTGCGTCGGGCGCTGGACGCGGAGGTGCTCCCTGGGACACGACGGCTCGCGGCCCTGGGGGCGCTCCTTTGTGCCACCTACCGCATGATCGAGGGCCAGGTCCTGGACCTCTCCCTGGAGGGGAGGGCAGCGGGGGCGGAGGAGTACCTGGAGATGGCGCGGAAGAAGACCGGGGCGCTCCTGGGGTGCGCCCTGGAGCTCGGGGCCATCGCCGCCGGGGAGGACGGCCCCCGGGATAGGCTCCGGGGGCTGGGCGAGGTCCTGGGGTTGGCGTTCCAGATCCGCGACGACTGGATCGGGATCTGGGGGGACCCGGGGAAGACGGGGAAGCCGGTGGGGAGCGATCTCCTTAGGCGGAAGCGTTCGTTCCCGGTGGCCTTCGCCCTGGAGCGCGATCCCGGGCTGGCGGAGCTCCTCTCGCGGGATCCCCTCCCCCTGGAGGAGGCGTTGGCGCGCCTGGAGGCGGCCGGGGCCAAGGGGGCCGCCGAGGAGGAAGTCCGCAGGTACGTACGCGAGGCCGACCGCATCGCGGCGGAGCTCCCCTGGGAGCCGTGGGCCAAGATAGCTTTCGGGGAGCTCCTCTCGTTCCTCGCGGATAGGGAGGCGTGAGATGGGACGCCCCCTGGCGATGGAGCTCGAGCTCACGCGGTACCTCTTCCCGCGGCGGAAGTGGCCGCGGCAGGGGAGGCTCTTCCCTATCGTCCTCATGCTCGAGCCCCTGGAGGCCTGCAACCTGCGCTGCGTCGGCTGCGGCAGGGTGCGGGAATACGAGGACGCGATGGATCTGCGGATGCCGGTGGACGAGGCCCTCCGGGCCGCGGAGGAGGCGGGGGCCCCGGTGGTCTCCGTCTCCGGCGGGGAGCCCCTCCTCCACCCGCGGATCGCCGACATCGTCCGGGGGCTCATCGAGCAGCGCCGGTGGGTCTACCTGTGCACCAACGGCCTCCTCCTGCGGGAGTCCTTGGACCGGTTCCGGCCGGACAGGCGCCTGTGTTTCGTGGTGCACCTGGACGGGACGGAACGGGTCCACGACGAAGTCACCCAGCGGCCCGGCACCTACCGGGAGGCCATCGCCGCCATCGAGGAGGCCATCCGGCGGGGTTTCCGGGTGTGCACCAACACCACCGTCTTCCACGGCTCCGACGTAGATGACCTGAGAGAACTTTTCCGCACTTTAAAGGGGCTCGGGGTGGAGGGGCTGATGCTCTCCCCCGGCTACGCCTACGAGGCCGTTCCCGAGAAGGAGCTCTTCCTCAAGAAGCGGGAGTCGATCGAGGTGTTCCGGCAGCTCCTGGACGGCGGCGAGCGGTTCCCGTTCTACGACAACCCCCTGTTTTTGGACTTCCTGCGCGGGTACCGGGATTACCGGGAGTGCGCGGCCTGGGCGATCCCCACCTACACCGTGCGGGGCTGGCGGGTGCCCTGCTACCTCATCGCCGACGCGCACGCGGACCACCTCCGGGAGATCCTGGACCCCGCGCTCTGGGCCCGGTACGGGCCGGGGAGGGATCCCCGTTGCGCCGGGTGCATGTTGCACTCGGGGTTCGAGCCCCAAAGTGTGCTGGACGCCGTGAACCACCCTTGGAAACTGGTGGTTCGGCCCCGGCGGCCAGGGGAGGTGGGTTAGGTGGTGCTCACGGTGGCGGCGCTCAGGACCGAGCTGCTGTTCGCTCCTCGCCCCCGGGCGGCCCTGGGGGTGGGGGGGGCCGCGGCCGACCGGCTGGCCAAGCTGCTGAAGCGAAACCGGCCTTCCGCGGTGCTGGTAGTCGGTTTCTGCGGGGCAACCCGGGCTTCCCTCTCCCCGGGGACCTTGGTGCTGGCGAGTGCGGTGGACGGAACGGCGCTCCCCGAGGGACTGGTGGAAAGGGCGCGGGCCAACTTGCCGGGGGTAGAGGTGGGTCCGCTGGTCACGGTGGAGGCGCCCGCGTCCCCGGCCGAAAAGGCCCGCCTCTCGCCGGATGCACTGGCGGTGGACATGGAATCCGCACACCTGGCGGGGGAACTTTCCTCGCAGGGGATCCCGTTTTTGATCCTCCGCTGCGTGCTCGACGCCTTGTGGGAAGAAATCTCCGCGGGGATGAGGCTCCGCTGGGCTCGGCGGGCCCTCCTTTGTGCCCGCCGGCTGGGGCAGGGGGCGAGGACCCTGCGTCCGGTATTGGAGGGGGCGGCATGACCAGGCGGGCGACGCGGAAGGTGGCGGTGGGGGGCGTCACCATCGGCGGGGGGAGCCCCATCGTGGTCCAATCCATGACCAACACCGACACCGCCGATGTCCAGGCCACCGTGGCCCAGATCCGCGCCCTCCAGGGGGCGGGCTGTGAGCTGGTGCGGGTGGCGGTGCCTGATATGGTTGCCGCCCAGGCCATCCGGGAGATCAAGCGGGAGGTGACCCTCCCCCTCGTGGCCGACATCCATTACGACGCGCGGTTGGCCCTGGCGGCCCTGGAGGCCGGGGCGGACAAGCTCCGGCTCAACCCGGGAAACATCTGTGACCCCGAGGAGATAAAGCGGGTGGCGGCGGCTGCTGCCGAACGAGGTGTGCCGATAAGGATCGGGGTCAACGCCGGCTCCCTGGACGCCCGTTTCTTGAAAGGCAGAAAAGTCACCCCCGAGGGGATGGCCGAGGCCGCCCTGTGGGAGGTCTCTTTGCTGGAGGAGGCGGGGTTCCGGGACATCGTGATCTCCCTCAAGGCCCACGACGTGGAACTGACGGTGGAGGCCAACCGCTTGGTGGCCAAAGAGGGTGACTGGCCGCTGCACCTGGGGATCACCGAGCCCGGGGCCGGGGTGCCGGGGATGGTGCGCTCGGCGGTGGGGATCGGGATCCTCCTCGCCGAGGGGATCGGGGACACCATCCGGGTGTCCCTCCCCGGGGACCCGGTGCGGGAGGTGGAGGTGGCCTGGGAGATCCTCAAATCCCTCGGGCTACGGCGGCGCGGCCCCACCTTCGTGGTCTGCCCCACCTGCGGCCGCACCGGGATCGACGTCCCCGGGATCGCCGATGCGGTTCGGAGGGAACTCTCCCAGCTCGAAGAGACCTTCACCATCGCCGTGATGGGCTGTCCGGTGAACGGGATCGGCGAGGCCCAGCGGGCCGACTACGCCATCCTGGGGGGTAAGGGCTATGGAACCATCTATGCCCACGGGGAAGTGGTCTTTCCCAAAGTGCCGGAAGGACGGTTGGCGGACGAACTCGTGGCCCTGATCCTGCGGGAGGTGAAAACCGGTGCCGCGTAACGCGTTGCGCGTGACGGGCAAGGGGAAAACGCGTCACGCGTCACCCGTCACGCGTCACACCTTGGACGGGGCGATCGAGCGGGCGGTGGACTGGCTCCTGGCGCACCAGTACCCCGAGGGGTATTGGTGGGGGGAGCTCGAGTCCAACGTCACCATCACCGCCGAGCACCTTTTCTTAATGCACATCTTGGGGCTTACGACCCAAGAACTAGCAGAAAAAATCGCGCGCTACATCCTCTCCGAGCAGCGGCCCGAGGGCTTCTGGGCCAACTGGCACGGCGGGCCGGGGGAGCTCTCCACCACGGTGGAGGCCTATCTGGCCCTGAAGATGGCGGGGGTTGATCCGGAGAGCCCCCCGATGCGGAAGGCCCGGGAGTGGATCCTGTCCCGGGGCGGGGTGGAGAGGACCCGGGTGTTCACCAAGATCTGGCTGGCGTTGCTCGGGGAGTGGCCCTGGGAGGCGACCCCCATGCTCCCCCCGGAGCTGGTACTCCTGCCGACGTGGCTGCCGGTGAACCTCTACTCCTTCGCCTCCTGGGCCCGGGGGACGATCCTGCCGCTCGCGATCCTGCGGGTCTTAAAACCTGTCTTCCCCATCCCCGAGCGCGCGCGGATCGACGAGCTCTTCCCCCGGGGTAGGGACAACGCCGACCTCTCCCTCCCCCGCAAGCGGAGCGCCTGGGGGCGGTTCTTCCTCGCCGCCGATAGGCTCCTGCGGGCCTACGAACGCGTGCACATAAGGCCGTTGCGGCGCCGGGCCCTGAGGGAAGCCGAGGAGTGGATCGTGGTCCGGCAAGAGGCCGACGGCTGCTGGGGCGGGATCCAGCCCCCGTGGGTCTACTCCCTCATCGCCCTCTGCGCTTTGGGGTACCCCCCCGAGTCCCCGGTGATGCGGAAGGGGATCGAGGGATTCTTCCGGTACGCCATCGAGGACGAGCGGGGGTTCCGGCTGCAATCGTGCATCTCCCCGGTGTGGGACACCGCCCTCGCCGCCATCGCCCTCCAAGACGCCGGGCTCCCCGCGGACCACCCCGCCCTGGTCCGGGCGGGCGAGTGGCTCCTGGGGGAGCAGATCTTCGTCGGAGGGGACTGGCAGGTGAGATGCCGGGCCCGGCCGGGCGGGTGGGCGTTCGAGTTCGACAACGACGTCTACCCCGACACCGACGACACCGCGGTGGTGATGATGGCCCTCCTTTCGATCGATCTCCCCGAGCGGGCCAAGGATTTCGCCATCTCCCGGGGGTTGGAGTGGCTCCTGGGGATGCAATCGAGGAACGGTGGCTGGGGGGCCTTCGACCGGGACAACACCGCGGCGTTCCTGCGGGAGATCCCCTTCGCCGACTTCGGCGAGATCATCGACCCCCCGTCGGCGGATGTCACCGCCCACGTCGTGGAGTGCCTGGGGAGGCTGGGGTACCGGTGGGGCTTCCGGCCCCTGGACCGGGCCCTTTCGTACCTCTTCCGGGAGCAGGAGCGGGACGGGTCCTGGTTCGGCCGCTGGGGGGTGAACCACATCTACGGCACCGGGGCGGTCCTCCCGGCCCTGCGGGCGGTGGATTTCCCCATGGACGACCCCCGGGTGCGGCGAGCGGTGGACTGGCTCCTCGCGCGCCAGAACCCGGACGGCGGCTGGGGCGAGGACGTGATGAGTTATCACAAACGCGAGCTGCGGGGGCGCGGCCCGTCCGCCGCCTCCCAGACCGCCTGGGCCCTCATGGCCCTCATCGCGGCGGGGGAAGGAAAGGGCGAGGCGGTTCGCCGGGGGATCCGATACCTGATCGAGACCCAAACCGAGGACGGGACTTGGGAGGAGGAAGAGTTCACCGGCACCGGGTTCCCCACCGACTTCATGATCCGCTACCACCTCTACCGGCACTACTTCCCCCTGATGGCGCTGGGGAGGTACCGGAAGGAGGTGACGCGTAACGCGTGACGCGTAACGGGTTACGCATAGAGCTGGCGCGGGTGTACGGGTTCTGCCCCGGGGTGCGCCGGGCGGTGGAGATGATCGAGGAGCACCTGGCCCGGGAGGGGCGGATCGCCACCCTGGGGGCCATCGTCCACAACGCCCGGGTGGTGGAGACCCTCTCCCGAAAGGGGGCCACGGTGGCGAAGGGGCTCGGCGAGGTGGACGTGCCCGCGGTGGCCATCACCGCCCACGGCGCCGGCCGCGAGGTCTACGCCGAGATCGAGCGGCGGGGCTTGAAGCTGGTGGACACCACCTGTCCCATCGTGAAGCGCGCCCAAGAGGCCGCCCGGGCCCTGGCCCGCGACGGCTACACCGTCCTCATCTACGGCGAGGGGGCCCACCCCGAGGTGCGGGGGATCCTCTCCTGGACCGAGGGCAAGGGCCACGCCACCATGTCCCCCAACGACGTCCCCGAGCTCCCGTCCAAAAAGCTCGCCATCGTCTCCCAGACCACCAAGGACCGGAAGGCGTTCTGGGAGTTCGTGCGGGAGGTGATCGCCCGGCTGCACCCCCTCATCAAGGACCTGCGGGTGGTGGACACCACCTGCCCCGAGACCGGCCGCCGCTACCGGGCCGCCCTGGAGCTAGCCGAGCGGGTGCAGGCCATCTTCGTGGTGGGCTCGCGCAACTCCGCCAACACCCGGAAGCTGGCCGAGACCTGCGAGCGCACCGGCGTCCCCACCTACTTCATCGAGGACGCGGGGGAGCTCAGGCCCGAGTGGGTGCGGGGCCTCTCGTGCGTGGGGGTCACGGCGGGGGCCTCCACCCCGGACGAGCTGGTGGAGGAAGTGGTGGCCAGGTTGAGGGAGCTGGGAGGTGAGGAGGGATGAGATCGGGGACCATCCTCAAGCCCATAGCTGAGCTCCACACCTTCTCCGTGCGGACCGAGCGGGCGCCGCAGTTCGTGGACATCACCGACAGGGTCCGGGAACTGGTGGAGAGCGCGGGGGTGAAGCGGGGGATCGTCACCGTGTTCACCCGCCACACCACCGCCGCGGTGCGCATCAACGAGAACGAGCCCCTGCTCCTTTCGGACATGGAGGAATTTCTGAAAAGGGTTGCCCCCCGGGAGCTCTATTACCGGCACAATGACTTCTCCATCCGCACCGAGAACATGACCGAGGACGAATGCCCCAACGCCCACGCCCACTGCCAGCACCTCATCCTGGGGGCCTCGGAGACGATCCCTGTTGTGGAAGGTGAACTGGCGTTGGGGCGGTGGCAGCGGATCTTCCTGGTGGAACTCGACCGCCCCCGGGAGCGTGAGGTATGCGTGCAGATAATCGGGTTCTGACCGAAGAGGAGGCCTTCGCCCGGGTCCCGGTGGGGGAACGGGTGCTGCTCCTGCCCCACTGTCTGCGGCCGAGCGAGGACTGCCCGGGGAAGGTGACCCGGGATGGCCTCCAGTGTACCCCGGATTGTCCCCATCGCGAAAGCTGTGCCATCGGGGTGTTGAGGGACGAGGCGGAGCGGCTGGGGTACAAGGGGGTATGTGTGGCCCCGGGTGGGGCCATGGCGTTGCGGTTCGTGAAGGAGGTGGCCCCCAAGGGGATCTTGGCGGTGGCCTGTTACAAGGAGCTTTTGGAGGGGGTGCAGGCGGTGGAGGAGGTTCCGGCCGGAGAGAAGCCGGCGATCCTGACGCTGCCGCTCCTCCGGGACGGCTGTGTGGACACCGAGGTGGACGCGGACGAGGCCCTCCGCCTCCTCCGGCTGGGTACAAAACACCCTTAAAGCCACTAGAAGTCATTCCAAAAGTTCCCGCAGGCAGATGAGGATGGAGGCCAAAGCACATGAGTTGTGGGGGTCGAGTTGTGGGGGTCTGGTCTTTACTTTTGAATTTTGGGGGGACGATGAGGCCCGTGGCGTTCCCCCTTCCAAAATTCGTTTTCCGTCAGAAAACTTCCGAGCCTCTGTGCCGGACATGCTTTGCGCTACACTGCCCGGCCGGCTGATTTACAAGCGCTGGGGGCCAATCTGAGCTCACCGTAGTCTGGCTTGCTTGACAGTCGAAGATATCGCGCAGACGGCGGCGTGACTGGCGGAGCGATCGGGCGCACCTCCTGCCCCCCAGTGCCCGCCCTTGGCCCGAGGGAACTCAGGTCACTCCTCGGAGAGGAGGAGGGCGCGGAGCAGGCGCAGGGTGTGCTGGCGGGAGGGGTGCTTGAGCTTTTCCAGGGCCTTGATCTCGATCTGCCTGACCCGCTCCCGGGTGATCTCGAATTGAGTGGCCACTTCCTTCAGGGTCCGGGGGTGGCCGTCCAACAGGCCATACCGCAGCTCCAAGATTTCCCGTTCCCGGGGTTCCAGCCCCTGCAGTGCCTTGCGCAGTTCCTCCCGCAGCCGGGCCCGCAACGCCTCCTGGGCTGGGGAGGGGACGGAGCGGTCGGCCAAGAAATCCCCAAGGGTTTCGTCGTCCTCATCTGAAAGAGGGCGCTCCAGGGAAGCGGTGTAGGTGGCAGCCTGTTCGATCTTCTTCACCCGGTCCACGCTGGTGCCCAGAAGTTCGGCCAGTTCCTCATAGCTGGGTGGGGTGCCCCGGGCCTGCACGAATTCCCGCCGCAGCCTATGCAGTTCCTGCAAGGCCTCGATGGTATGCACTGGCACCCGGATGGTGCGGGACTGGTCTGCAATTGCCCGGGTGATGGCCTGGCGGATCCACCAGGTGGCGTAGGTGGAGAATTTATAACCTTTGCGCCAATCGAACTTCTCCACCGCCCGCATGAGGCCCATGTTCCCCTCTTGGATCAGGTCCAAGAACGACAGGCCGCGGTGCATGTAGCGCTTGGCGATGGACACCACCAACCTCAGGTTCGAAACGGTGAGGCGTTCCCGGGCTCGCTCCCCCTCTTCCACCAACCGCAGGAGTTCCTCTCGCCGCTTGGGGTCCAGGTTGTCCCCCCGCCTGAGGGCCTCAGCCGCCTCCTTGCCCCGTTCCATGGCCTGGGCCAGGGCCACCTCTTCCTCCTTGGTGAGCAGAGGCACCCGGCCGATCTCCTTGAGGTAGGTGCGCACCGGGTCCCGCCCCCTCTCCAGCGGCTCATCTTCCCAGTTGACCGCCTCTTTGCGGGTGGCCTCCGCCAGTTCCTCCAAAGCAGGCAAGCTTTTCAGGAATTCCTCTTCCCGGAATTCCTCATCCATGCCCTGGGGCAGGTTCTCTGGCCGCTCGTTCACCGTCGCCTCCGCAGCAAGGCCAACCGCTCCCGACACAACCGTTGGAACTCGGACTCCAGCTCCCACAGCTGCTCCCGGTCCTCTTGGGCCCGGAGTTCTTCTAACTTACTACGCAGGGCCGCCAGGCGGCGTTCCAAGCGGGGCAAATACAGGAACTGTATCAGGGCATCGGTGGCCGCCCGCTGTGGGTCCTTGAACTCGATGTCCAGCAGAGCGATTTGGGCCAGGACACTTTGCGAGTCGGGATCGAGCTCCCCCGCCAGCTCCTCCAGAGAGGGCGGCTTCCCCATCCGCCACGCTTCCAGCCACCGTTCCACGATAGGCCTATATTGGGGGCGGAAATCGTCTACTTCAAGGTCGGGGATGGCCTGGGGGGGCAATTTCCCGGCAAGGAGGAAATAGAGGACCAATTCCTCGGGGCCGGGTTCGGTTTTCTCCTCCGGCACCCGGCGCCGAGGTCGGGCTCGACCCAGGAACCCCCGCACTTCTTCCTCGGGGAGCGAGAGGAGTTCGGCCAAGCCCTGAGCCAGCTCAGCCCGGAGGGGCAGGCTCTTGATCTTGGGCCACAGGCCTTGTGCCTCGGCCAGCGCCGCCTCCTTCCCCTCCATGGTCCCCAGCTCGTAGCGCTCTGAGAGGGAGTCCAGGAAGAAGCGGTGGAACGGCTTGGCCTCCTCCAGCACCGCCTGGACTGCCTCCGGCCCCTGGCCCCGGGCCAGGGAGTCCGGGTCTTCCCCTTCCGGCAGCCGAGCCACCTCCACCCGGAGGCCGGCCTCCCTCAGGATGACCATCCCCCGCAGGGAGGCAGCAGAGCCGGCTGCATCCCGATCGTAGGCGATCACCACTCGGTCGGTGTAGCGGGCCAACAGCCGGGCTTGGCGTTCGGTGAGGGCGGTGCCCATGGAGCCCACCGTCTCGGGGAAGCCGGCGGCGTGCAGGCTGATGACGTCGGTGTAGCCTTCCACCAAGATGGCCCGGCCTTGTTTCCTGATGGCCTCCTTGGCCAGGTCCAGCCCATAGAGGATGGTGCCCTTGGTGAACAGGGGAGTGTTGGGGACGTTGAGGTACTTGGGCCCTCCCTCCCCCAGGGCCCGGCCGGCGAAGGCGATGGGCTTCCCCTGGTCGTCCCGCAGGGTGAACATCACCCGGCCCCGGAACCGGTCGTAAGGGCCCCGTTCCCCCTCCACCACCAGCCCCAGCTGCTTCAACGTGTCCAGCCCCAACTTGGCCAGCGCCCGCAGGAGGCTGTCCCAGGACTCCGGGGCGTAGCCCAGCCCCCACCGGGCCCACTCTTCCTCCCCAATCCCCCGAGACAGGAGGTACTCCCGGGCCGCTTTCCCCTGGGGCGAGAGGAGTTGGCGGGCGAAGAAGTCGGCCGCTGCTTGACAAGCTTGGTAGAGCTCGGCCCTGGGCCCACCCCCCCGCAGCTCCACTCCCACTTCCTGAGCCAGCCGGGCCAAAGCCTCGGGGAAGGTCAGCTTCTCAATGCGCATCAAAAAGCCCAGCACATCCCCACCCGCCCCGCAGCCGAAACAATGCCACAGCCCCTTCTCCGGGGACACCGTGAGGGAAGGGGTGTCGTCGGGGTGGAAGGGACAACGGGCCTTGTAGTTCTTCCCGGAGGGCTTTAGGGTGAGGTAGCGGGAGAGGAACTCGACGATGTCCACCCGGGCCTTTACCTCACTTATCTCTGGGCTAGGCATGTTCCAACCCCTGCAAGAAAGGGTTCAGCTGGCGTTCCCGCTCCAGGTCCGTCTCGGGGCCGTGGCCGGCCAAGATCTTCCAGCCGCCGTCCAGGCTCACCAATCGCCGCAGCGACCGCTCCAGTTGCTCCCAGGAGCCCCCGGGGAGGTCGGTCCTGCCCACCGAGCCGGCGAACAGGACGTCCCCCACCAGGGCCACTTTACCGGCCCGCCACAGGAAGGCCAGTGAGCCGGGGGAGTGCCCCGGCAAGTGCCACACCGAGAGCTTTTCGCTGCCCAGAGGGATCTCGTCACCCTCCTTCAGCTCCCGATCCAGCGGCGGGGGTGTCCTTCCCAAGGCCCAAAAGCTGGTCTTCTCTTGGGGGTGATAGCAGATGGGGGCCCCGGTCCTGGCCTGCAGGAGCTCGGCCGCTTCTGCATGGTCGAAGTGGCCGTGGGTGAGGAGGATGTATTTCAGCGTCACCCCACCCAGGGCTGCCTCCAGCTCCGGGCTGAGCCCCCCTGGGTCCACCACCGCCGCTTCCTTTCCCACCCGGAGGAGGTAGCAATTGGTGAGGAGCGGTCCCACCACAAACCTCTCAATATCCATCGTCCCCCCCGGCTTGGGCACAGGCCACCACCCACACTTGTCCGTAGCCGTCCCGGAGCAGGGTGCGGGCCGCCTCGGCGACCGTGGCCCCGCTGGTGATCACATCGTCCACCAGCAGGATAGATTCCCCTCGCCCGGCCCGACGGGCTTGGAACGCTCCCTCCAGGGCAGTGAGGCGCTCCTTCCAAGGGCGCCCCACCTGGGGCGGGGTGGAGCGGGGCTTTCGCAGCAGCTGTCGGAAGGGCAATTCCAGCCACCGGGCGACCTGGCGGGCCAAGAGCTCGGCCGCATGGTAGCCCCTTTCCCGGAGCCTCTTGGGGTCAGCCGGCACGCACGTGACGAGGTCCAGTTCGTGACTTTTTGGGAATTCCCGCGCGCGCGCCGGGGAGAGGAGGGCAGCCAGGTTGCGACCCAGGGGGCGGGCCAGGGCCCGCTCCCCCTCATACTTCAGGGCCTGGATTAGCGGCCGCCAGCCCCCCGCATAGGGGCCAAGGGTACGGGCCGCCGCATAAGGCCGCCCCTCCACAGCACAGTCCCGGCACAGGTCGATCCCCTCTTCCACCGACCGGCCGCAGACAAGGCACACAGAACCTGTCCAGCGGGGCAAGTCCTGCTCGCAGTCCGGACACAGGGGCCACAGGCGCATCAGAGGTACCCCACACAAAAAGCAGCGGGGCGGTGCCAGAAGGCCCACCAGCCCCGCTGCCACCCCCTCAATTGACTTCATCTACATCTACCGCTACCTCAAGCCTCCCCCGCCACCAGGGTGGCCACGTCCAGTAGTCGACAGCAATACCCCCACTCGTTGTCGTAGAACGAGAGCACCTTGACCACCTGGGGTTCTGCCTCCAGCACCATGGTGTAGGCCAGCGCCACCACCGCCGAGTGGTCCTCCCCCAGGACGTCGGAGGACACGATGGGATCTTCGGTCACCAGCATCACTTCTCCCAGTGGCCCCTGGGAGGCTTCCCAGAACGCTTCCTTGATCTCGTCCTTGGACACTGGGCGCTTGAGCCGGGCGGTGAAGTCGGACACCGAGCCGCACACCACCGGCACCCGCATGGCGATCCCATCCATCTTTCCCTCTAGATCAGGGAAGATGGCCGGGATTGAGCGGGCGGCCCCGGTGGAGGTGGGGATGATGTTGGCTGCCGCTGCCCTGGCCCGGGCTAGGTCCTTCTTGTGCGGTGCGTCCACCAGCCGCTGGTCGGAGGTGTAGCCGTGCACGGTGGTGAGAAAACCGTGCTCGATCCCGAATTTCTCGTGTAGTACCTTCACCACCGGCCCCAAGGAGTTGGTGGTGCAGGAGGCGGCAGACACGATGCGATGTTTTGTCGGGTCGAAATCGCTCTCGTTGATCCGGTACAGGATCTGGGGGATCTCCCCCTTCCGCGGCCCCTGGGGAGGGGCAGATAGGAGCACCCGCTTGGCCCCCGCCTTCAGGTGTAGCTCCGCCTGCTCGTACTTCCGGAATACCCCGCTGGACTCGATCACCACGTCTATCCCCAACTTCCCCCAGGGGAGGTTCTGCGGTTCCTTTTCAGCCAGGAACGGGATCTCCTTGCCGTCGATCACCAGCGCCCCGTCTTTCCCCTTCACGGAGAACGGTGCCCGGCCGTAGACGGTGTCGTACTTGACCAGGTGGGCTGCCATCTGGGGGGTGAGGAAGGGGTCGTTGATGGCCACAAGCTCCAGGGGGAAGCCCCGCTTGTGCATCACCCGTAGCGTAATGCGTCCGATGCGTCCGAAACCGTTTATCGCTACCTTCGCCATCTCCACTCCTTTCCTGCTCGCTGGGTTCGCGAAACCAGCGGGAGTTTCCGCTGCTTCCGGGGAGAGATCAAGGCGCGATTTCCCCGTTGAGCCGGGTGGCCGCCTCTTGGGGGGGCTTAGTTTGGGTGCAGATCTCCAGGAAGTAGGCGTGGATGCGGTCGTCCCCGGTCAGTTCCGGGTGGAAGCTGGCCCCCAGGAGCGCCCCTTGGCGCACCAGCACCGGCTGACCTTGCCAGCGGGCCAATACCTCCACCCCCTCTCCCACCCGCCTGACCAGCGGGGCCCGGATGAACACCGCCGGCACCTCCCCCAGACCGTCCACCGTGAGCCGTTCTTCGAACGAGTCCACTTGTCGGCCGGTGGCGTTCCGCTCCACCGCGATATCCAGGAGCCCGAAGAACGTCTCCGGCCAATTGGTGATCTTTTTTGCTAGCAGGATCATGCCGGCGCAGGTCCCGAAGGCGGGCAGGCCGGCGTCCAGTTGTGATTTGAGGGCCTCGGCTAACCCGGTGGTCCGCATCAGCCGCCACATGGCGGTGGACTCCCCTCCCGGGAGCACGATCCCCGCCAGGCCCGCGAGGTGGGAGGGTTTGAGCACGGGGACCGCTTCCACGCCGAGGCGGGAGAGGACCCGCAGGTGCTCCCGCACGTCCCCCTGGACGGCCAGTACCCCTATCTTCATCGGTACTGCATCAGCTCTTCTTGGGGGATCTTGTCGATCTCCACTCCCGGCATGGGCTCGCCCAGGTCCTCGGAAACTTGGGCCAACAGCTCCGGATCGTCGTAGTGAGTGCAGGCGAGCACGATGGCCCGGGCCCGCTTTTCGGGATCTGCAGACTTGAAGATGCCGCTTCCCACGAAGACACCGTCTGCCCCGAGCATGCGCATCAGGGCAGCGTCAGCCGGGGTGGCGATCCCACCGGCGGCGAAGTTCACCACCGGCAGGCGCCCCTGTTCCCGGATCATCTCCAGCATCTCCAGGGGGGCCCCCAGCTCCTTGGCGTAGGACACGAGCTCCGCCCGGTCCATCCCCCGGAGCCTTTTGATCTGATCGTTGAGGAGGCGCATGTGCCTTACCGCCTCGATCACGTTGCCGGTGCCGGCCTCGCCTTTGGTGCGGATCATGGCCGCGCCTTCGGCGATCCGGCGGGCGGCCTCGCCCAAGTCGCGGCAGCCGCACACGAACGGCACCTTGAACTGCCACTTGTCGATGTGGTGGAACGGGTCGGCGGGGGTCAGCACCTCGGACTCGTCGATGAAGTCCACCCCCAGGGCCTCCAGGATCCTGGCCTCGGCCAGGTGTCCGATCCGCACCTTGGCCATCACCGGGATGGAGACGGCATCCATGATCTCCTTGATCTTCTTGGGATCGGCCATCCTGGCCACGCCTCCCTGGGCGCGGATGTCGGCGGGCACCCGTTCCAGGGCCATGACTGCCACCGCCCCGGCCTCCTCGGCGATCTTCGCCTGCTCGGGGGTGGTGACGTCCATGATCACGCCGCCTTTGAACATGTCGGCGAAGCCGGTCTTCACTCTATAGGTACCTTTTTCCATCGCCCTCACCTCGCGGGCACAAGTTCTCATGGGGATTATATGGCCAGCTGTAGAACATCCCAAGGAGCCCAGCGAGCGGATCGCCTGAGTTTTCCACAGAATGGGAGGGGGAGGAAGCCGCCCGGAACGACTTCCACCTTGTCCCCAGCCGCTGTGGGGCTGGGGAAGAGAAAGAGGAGCCCTTCCCTTGGAGGGAGCGGGGTGCTCCTCCGGAAGCGGGGGAGGTGGCAGGGAGGCCGACCGGGCCTTCAAGGAGTTGCGTCAAGAATTGGGGCTTTTGGGTCCTTCAGGGCCCTGGATCCCGGGGCATGAACTTTCCCGGAATTTAAAGCACGGCAACCCCTGCCGGGGGCGCGCGCTTTCATAACATCACTAGCTGAGCCGCTGTGCTCGTGGCTAGGAAGATCCCCCGTTACTTTGACGCACTCGATGGGGGTGGGGCCAAGTCCCGAGAAATGATCGTGAGGATGTGGACCTTATCCATGGCCCCGGACTGCATGAAGCGGCTGTCCTCGGCGAAGCTAGGGTCGAAGTGGCGGTTGGACCCCACCTGAAGGACCACTCCGGTCGCCCCACTGCGGCCGGCGCCTGATCTATCAGTTCCAATCTCAGGGCTCCTAAAAGGGTGGGTTGGAGTTTCATAAGGTGTGCGGGATCCCAAGTTCCTCAATCAGCCTGGAGGCGATCTCCTTTCATCGCACTGGCCACACCCACCACCTCGGCCCCTGGAACGCGGGGCACCAGGCTCTCCGCATTCGGCTCTCCGTTCCTCCCGGCGCAGATGACTCAGCCTGATGGGCCTCGCTCTTCCCCCTCCGTTGCCGCTTTATGCCCAGACCGAATGATCTCGATGATTTCCTCGGCCGAAACGTCCGCTTTGGCGAACTCGGCCACCTTACGCCCGTGCTCCAGAATGGTGAACCGGTCCGCCACCGAGTAGACGTGGTAGATGTTGTGGGTGATGAAAACAATGGATAGTCCTCGTTCCTTGGCCTCCAGAATGTAATCCAGCACTTTATGGGTCTCGCGAATGGAGAGGGCGGAGGTGGGCTCGTCCAGGATCAGCAGTTTCGCCCCGAAGTACACCGCCCTGCCGATCGCGACGGATTGCCGCTCCCCACCGGAGAGGATCGCTACTTCCTCGTCAGGCGAACGCACCCGGATCCCGATCTCGGCCAGTACCTCCTGAACCGTCTCGTCCATCTTCCGCTTGTCCAAGAGGCGAATGGGGCCGACTTGCTTTACCGGCTCCCGACCCAGGAAGAAGTTCCGCGAGATGCTCATCAGGGGGATCAAGGCGAGGTCTTGGTATACAGTTTCGATCCCCAGGTCCCGGGCATCCTTCGGGGAAGAAATTTTCACCTTCTTGCCCTCGAAATAGATCTCCCCCGAATCAGGGGGATAGACGCCGGTCAGGATCTTGATCAAGGTGGACTTCCCCGCCCCGTTATCACCGACAAGGCCCATGACCTCTTGGTGGCGGACGTCGAAATCCACATCCTTCAGAGCCTGGACAGTGCCAAAGCTCTTGGAAATCTTGACCATCTGAACAAGAGGCTGGTCGCTCATCCGAGTGCCCACCTCCTCAGGCGCGTGTTCACGATCACGGCGACCACAACGATCAACCCTACGAAGGCCTGGTACCAATACGCCGGGGCGCCGGATTGCACCAGTCCCGAGCGAACCATGCCCACGAGCAATACGCCGAACAAGGTGCCCACCAAGTTGCCGGCTCCGCCGGTGAGAAGCGTCCCGCCGATGACCGCTGCCGCGATCGCCTCCAGCTCCAGCCCAACGCCGCGGGTGGGATCGATGGATAGGAAGCGGGCAAACTGTATACAACCGGCGAGGCCAGCCAGCGTGGCTGAGATCACGAAGTTGATGAGCTTCACCTTATTGGTGGCCACTCCCAATACCCGGGCCGCATCGCGGTTTCCGCCGGTAGCGTAGACGGCGTTCCCGTAGCGAGTGCGGACGAGGATCAGGTTGATGAGCAAGATGATGCCCAAGAACCACAGTGCCGAAGTGCGGAACTGTCCCACAAACCGGCCGTTCAGGGCGAAGAACATCGGGGGCAAGGTTCTCGGGAAGAACTGGATCGGGAAGCCTTTGGTCACCGCCAGCAGTATCCCCCGCCAGAACATCATGGCGCCGAGCGTGGTGATGAAGGAGGGAATTCCCGTTTTGGTGACGATCAGGCCGTTGATCAACCCGATCCCGGCGGAAGCTAGCAGGGCAACGGCCCAGCTACCGAGGACTGGCCAGCCCGCCTTGACGGTCAGCGCGAAGATCATGGCCGCCACCCCGAGCACGGAACCCACCGACAGGTCGAACTCTCCTGAGATCATGAGGAAGGTGATGCCGGCCGCCACGATCCCCAGCTCTGCCGCCACCGTTAGGATGCCAGCGAAGGAATCCGGGGTGAGGAAGCGGGTCGCGGTGATGGAAAAGCCGATGAATACCACTACTGTGCCCGCGAACGCGCCGAACTCTGGGTGCCGCCTGAGCCAAGTTAAAAACGCCTCCAGGGAAAAACGGGGAGGGGCAGTGCCCCTCCCCGTCCGATTTGTCACTTGCCCCATCTCACCAGTATCCCTGGATGATCAGCTGTTCCACCAATCCGATGTTGGAGGCGTCCACAAATCCTGGTCCGGTCAGGATGTCGTTGGCGGGCAGGAATCCGTACTTGTTGTAGAGGTAGAGCCACTGGATGGGGAGATACCCCTGCAAGTATTGCTGCTGGGTCACGGTGAACATGGCGATCCCTTCCTTGATGGCGTTCAGGGTGACTTCGTCGAGGTCGAAGCAACCGAGCATGACTTTCCCGACCAGCCCCTGTTCCCTCAGGAAGGTGACGGTAGGAAGGGTGCCGATCGGTCCCAACGTGAACACGGCGTCCGTGTCCGGGTTGGCGGAGAAGTACCCGCGAATGATCTCCACCGCCTGAGTGGGATCAGTGCCGATGGCCAATTTGTCGGCTGGCACCCCGGCGTCGGCCATTACCTCCATGAAGCCCTGGGCCCGGAGCTCGAGGCCGTGATGCCCCACCTCGTGGATGAACACCACCGCCCGGGTTGGGGTCCTGACGGCGAGCATCCTCTCAGCGGCCTTGCGTCCGGAGAGGTACTCGTCCCCACCCACGTAGAACAGGTAGGGGATTCTCTCGCCAGCCGGCCGCGGATCCGGCACGTTGATGGCGATCACGGGAATGCCCAGGTCGATGGCCCGGCGCAGCGGTTCGTCCAAGGCGGCCGGGTCGGTGATGGTGGCCACGATCCCGTCTGGGCGGGCGGCGATGGCGCTGTTGAGCATGTTCACAAGTTCGGTGAGGGAGTACACAGCCGGGCCCAGGTAGATGGCGTTAACCGTGTCTTCGGTCCCGTTAGTGATCATGGCGGCGGCGTCCTGCATCCCCTTCATCACCACGCCCCAGAACGGGTCGCCCGGGCCGCCATGGGAAACCACGTAGAAGGTGTATTCCTCGGCCAAAATCACCGTGCTCAGCCCCAGTACCACCAGTGCCGCGAGCAGCAAATTCCTTAGACTACGCACTTCTGCCTCCTTTTAAACTAGTTGCAATGCAATAATGGGTTTCGCCCTGCTGAGGACGGCCGTGTGCAGGTGTCCCAACTATCACCTCCCTTCCGCAAACGTTCGCATTATATATAAGCGATCCGGGCCGGAGATCAAGTCACCGCGGACGGCCAACTTCCCCGCTAACTACTTTGCGGAGGAGAAACTCAGAAGAGTTTCAGCGAGGGAACCGGGCGGGTATACTTGGCTGCCCGCCGGAGGGGTGGGTGAGCGGCCGAAACCGCCGGTCTTGAAAACCGGTGAGCCTCCGGGCTCCGTGGGTTCGAATCCCACCCCCTCCGCCAACCGCCACGGCTAAACACTCTCTGGCCGTGGCATAATGTTTTCGTCGGCTCTTCTGAGCCGCAGGCACCCTGAGAAAGGAGGGCGGAGAAAATGCGGAAGTTGACCTTGGCGGCGATCCTGGTGGCCCTGGCAGCAGTGGTCGTCCCCGGCTGGGGAGCCGAGGACGAGCACTATATCGCGGTGGCCAATTTCCTCATCGACAAGATCGTCGAGTTCGCGGTCTACAAGATAGAAAACGCGGATACTTACGCCGAGATGCTGTTCTGGGCCAACTGGGCTGAGTTCCACATCCAGCTGGTGCTGGAGTGGCTGGAACGCATGATCGGCCCCTTCGAATACGAGGAGTTTGAGGTCGAGGTGTACAACGAGAAGGTCGGGAGGTCCGTGACCTTCGATCCCATCCACGTGGTAGGGGGTTAGGGACCAGGGTACGCTCAAAGGGAACGAGCAGAGGCTAGCGGGAGCGGGTGCGACCCCGGGGCCGAGGGGATGGCCCCGGGGATTTTTGTTACCATGGGATGCGATGGGCGAGAGAGCCAGGCCCGGCTTCATCCGCAAACGCGGCGAGTTCTTGTCCCGCACCGCCAAAGGAAACACCGAAATCCATCTCCTGGCCAAGGCCGAGGGAGTGGAGGTGATGTGGCAGCTGGTGAAGAGCGGGGCCATGTTCTACTTGGACTCAGCCCAAGACTGGCAAGGATTTGAATTCATTTACCTGCTCTCGGGCAAGCTGGCCTACTTGGGCAGCGACCCACCCCACCTCCTTTCCCCCGGCGATTACATCGTCCGGCACTTGGTGCCCGAGCGATCCTGGTTTCGCGCGGAGGAGGATTCCGAACTCCTCTACGTTTCCTCCCAGCCCGCTTACCACCTGGTCCAAGGGGAAATCCAGGAGTTCTTGGAGATCGCCCGGCAAGTGGAGGTGGATGAGCAGCTGGAGGGCCACTCCTATCGACTACAACGGCTGGCCCTGCAGGTAGGGGAGGAGTTGGGCTTGCCCCCGGAACGCCTGGCGGATCTAGCCTACGCAGCCCTGTTTCACGATGTGGGCAAGGCGCGGGTGCCCCGGGAGGTGCTGCGCAGACCCCACGCCCTCAGCCAAAAAGACTGGGAGATAATCCGCCACCACCCCAGTTGGGGCAGGGAAGAGCTGGAGCGCAAGAGCTTCCTCAAGCGAGCGGCCGCCATCGTGGAGCAAACCCACGAGCGGTTCGACGGCACCGGCTACCCCAAAGGTTTGAAGGGGGAGGAAATCCTGCTGGAGGCACGGATCATCGCCGTGGTCGACGCCTACGACGCCATGACCAGCGATCGCCCTTATCGCCGAGCCTTGAGTTTGGACCAGGCGTTGGCGGAGCTGCGCGCCGGGGCCGGGACCCAGTTCGACCCCCGAGTGGTGGAAGCTTTGCTCAAGGTGGTGAAGAGGAGCGGCGGAACCACCTGACCCAGCCGGCTCCCCCTCCCCGGCTCAAGCGGCCATCACCCGCAGCAAGTTGGTGGTACCAGGTTGGTAGAACGGCAACCCACAGGTCACTACCACCCGCTCCCCCTCGCTCACCACCCCCGCTTCCCTGGCCCCTTCCGTGGCCTGTTGGATGAGGTCCTCAAGCTGGTCTTGGGGTTCGATCAGCCAGGGCACCACCCCCCACACCAAGGTCAGGCGCCGGTGGGTGTGGGGGTCGGGGGTGGCGGCCAGGACGGGGACCCGGGGACGGAAGGCGGCCACCAAGCGGGCGGTCCAGCCGGAGACGGTGGCACACACGATGGCCTTGGCCCGCACCTCCTGCGCCAGGGTGCAGGCGGCGTGGGCGATGGCCGCCGGCACTTCCCCCACCAGTTCCCGCACCAATCCCGGCACCCGGATCTCTACCTCCCCGGACTCCGCCGCCCGGCAGGCCCCGGCCAACGCAGCCACCGCTTGCACTGGAAAATTGCCCACCGCCGATTCCTCGGATAGCATCACCCCATCGGCCCCGTCCCACACCGCTGCCGCCACGTCCGCCACCTCCGCCCGGGTGGGCACCGGGGAGTAGACCATGGAGGTGAGCATCTGGGTGGCCACCACCACCGGCTTGGCCTGGGCGTTGCACAGGTCCACCAGCCGCCGTTGCACCAGCGGCACTTGATAGAGATCTATCTCCACCCCCAGGTCCCCCCGGGCCACCATGGCCCCGTCGGCGGCTTGGATCACCTCTGCCAGCCTGCGCACCGCGGCTGCGGTCTCCACCTTGGCGATGAGCCAGCTCCCGTCGGTGAGCTTCCTGGCCTCCGCCAGGTCCTGGGGGCTCTGGACGAAGGAGAGGGCCACGAACTCGAACTCAAGCTCCCGGGCCAAGTTGAGGGACTGGCGATCCTCTGGGGGGAGGGGGGGCAAGTGGAGCCGCACCCCGGGCACGCTGACCCGCTTCCTGGGCTGCAGGGTGCCCCCCCGTTCCACCCGGCAGCGCAGCGCCCCCGCCTCCTTGGCCTCCACTCGCAGGGCGATCTCCCCTCCGGAAAGCAGCACCTGTGCCCCCACGGGCACGTCCCGCCACAGGTCCTGATAGGTCACCGGGATGCCCCCCTTCCCCAGCACCACCTCCTCCCCCGGGGAAAGGGGGATCGGCTCGGGGAGCTCCCCCACCCGCACCTCCGGCCCGCGGGTGTCCAGCATCAGCCCCAGTGGCCTCCCCAATTGCCTCTCTACCTCGCGCACCAGTAGGGCCAGTCTCTCGTGCTGGGCCGGGGTGCCGTGGGACACGTTTATCCTGGCCACGTCCATCCCCGCCTGGGCCATCTCCCCCAGCACGTCAGCCTCGGAGCAACTGGGCCCCAAGGTGGCCACGATCTTGGTCCTCTTCATCCCCGCCAGGATAGCGGGCCGGGCGGGCGAGGGCCAGTTGCGGGGTTCAAGCCCAGGGGATAAGCTATTTTGTGTCCAACGCAAATGGCCAGGGCTTCGGGCGCCAGCACCGCCTGAGGCTGAAGCGGGACATCCAACGGGTGTTTGAGCTCGGCACCCGCAAACGGGGAGAGCTGTTTTCGTTTCGCATCTTGAGAAAGGAAGATCCCACCCCCAGGCTGCTGGTGATCACCCCGCGCAAGCTGGGGGGGGCGGTGGTCCGGAATCGGGTGCGCCGTGGGGTGCGGGAGGGATTTCGCACTCACAAAGAATGGTTTCGCCACTGCGATGTGGTGGTCATCCCCCGGCCGGAAACAGCCCGGCTCAGGCCGGGGGAAATAGCCGCCCGTTTCCTGGCCGAATTCAGGGAGGTGTGGGATGCCCCGGGAGATACTGCTGACCAAAGAGGGCTACGAGAGGAAGAAGGCAGAACTGGAACGCCTTGAGCGCCGGCTATATCAGGAGATTCCGGATCGGCTCAAGGAGGCCAAGGTCCACGGGGGGGACCTGCGGGAGAACAAGGAGTACCTGTACCTCAAGGAAGAGCAGGAGTACATCGAGCGGGAGGTACGCCGGCTGCGGGAGTTGTTGGACAATGCCCGCATCATCTCCGAGGACGAGATCAGCTCAGACCAGGTGGGCATCGGCACCCGGGTCATCCTGGAGGACATGGAGTCAGGTCAGTTCGAGACCTATACCTTGGTGTCGCCCGTGGAAGTGGACCTTTTGCAGAACCGGATCGGGATCGATTCCCCGGTGGGGGAGGCGCTGATGGGCCACTCCAAGGGGGAGACCATCGTGGTGCAGGCCCCCGCCGGTCAAATTCGATACCGGATCCTGGGGTTGGAGCGGGGCTGATGGCCGAGGCCGAGCTGATCGCCTCCCGCCGGGAGAAGTTGGCCCGCCTGCGGGCCCAGGGGATCGACCCCTTCCCCTATGAGTTCCGGCGTACCCACACCGCCGCCGAACTGCGAGCAGCCTACCTGGACTTGCCCCCTCAGACCCGCACCCGAGACCAGGTCCGGGTGGCCGGCCGCTTGGTGGCCCGGCGGGTGCTGGGAAAGATCGCGTTCGCCGTCCTCCAGGATCAGAGCGGGAAGATCCAGTTGTTTGTCTCCTCCGCGGTCCTGGGGGAGCGGGACTACCGGCTGTTCACCGAAACCCTGGACCTGGGGGACATCCTGGGGGCGTGGGGGGAGGTGATCACCACCAAGACCGGGGAGCTGTCGGTGGAGGTCCAAGGCTACCAGCTCTTGGCCAAGTCCCTGCGACCGTTGCCGGAGAAGTGGCATGGGCTGCGAGACGTGGAGAAGCGGTACCGACAGCGGGCCTTGGACCTGATCGTGAACCCCCGCAGCCGGGAGATACTGGCCCGCCGGGCCCTCATCCTCCGCACCATCCGCAACTACCTGGACGAGCAGGGGTTCTTGGAAGTGGAAACCCCCATCCTCCAGCCCCTCCCCGGGGGGGCAGCCGCCCGACCGTTCGTCACCCACCACCACTACCTGGGCCGGGATCTCTACTTGCGGATCGCCCCCGAGCTTTACCTGAAGCGCCTGTTGGTGGGGGGGCTGGAACGGGTGTACGAGATCGGCAAGAACTTCCGCAACGAGGGGGTTTCCACCCAGCACAACCCCGAGTTCACCTCCCTCGAGGCCTACCAGGCCTACGTGGACTACCAAGCGGCCATGGAGCTGGCCGAGGGGCTGGTGGAGGCATGTGTCCTTGCCTTGGGGAATGGCCTCCGCTTACAGTATCAGGGGCGGGAGCTGGACTTCCGCCGCCCCTGGCGCCGGGTGCAGCTGTTGGAGCTGGTGAGCGAGGCCGCGGGGGTGGACGTGGAGGCGCCTTTGCCGGAGTTGTTGCGGGCCTTGGAGGGCAAGGGGATCCCAGTCCCCGAGCACCTCAGGGCTGGCCCCAAGGGGAAGGTGATCGAACACTTGCTGGAAACGGTGGCCCAACCCCAGTTGTGGCAGCCCACCTTCGTGCTGGATTACCCCCTGGACATCTCCCCCCTGGCCAAGCGGAAGCGCGGGCGACCAGACCTTGTGGAGAGGTTCGAGCTCTACATCGGGGGCATGGAGATCGCCAACGCCTTCTCCGAGCTCAACGACCCTGATGAGCAGCGGGAGAGGTTTTTGGCCCAGCAGCGCCTCCTGGCGGCCGGGGACCAGGAGGCCCACCGCCTGGATGAGGAGTTTTTGCGGGATCTGGAGCAGGGGATGCCCCCGGCGGCCGGGATCGGCTTCGGCCTCGATCGCCTGGTGATGGTGCTCACCGATTCCCCGTCCATCCGAGAGGTGATCGCCTTCCCACTCGTGGGTGAGAGGAAATGAGGCTGACGGAGGCAGTGGCAGGCCGGCTGGAGGGGTGGCTGGACCGGCTGGGGGAGAAGGTGCTCAGGTGGGACGAGGCCGCCCTGGAATGGGTGAGCACTAACTCCAAGCTAGGCAAGCTGGAGGGGCTGTGGCTGTTGGCCACCTTCCTGGGGGACGGCTACCTGTGGGGGTTGGTGGCCCTGTACCTGGTGGTGGTGGGAGGGCCTCACGAGCACCGGGTGGTGCTCACCTCGCTGGGGGTGATGATGGTGGCCGTGACGCTGTTTCGGCTGTTCAAGATGCTGTTTTGCCGCCCCCGGCCGTTGGAGCTGGGTCAGCTGCCGGCGGGGTGGGTGCTGGACGAACAGTCGTTCCCCTCCGGCCACGCCACCGCCGGGTTCACCGCCGCCTACTTGATCTCCAGGTTCTTCCCCGGCTGGCCGGTGGGGCTGGTGGCCTACACTGTGGCCGCCATCATCGGGCTGTCCCGGGTGTACCTGCGGGAGCATTACCCCAGCGACGTGGTGGGCGGGGCCCTCCTGGGGACGCTGGTAGCCCACCTCATGGTGCCGGTGTTCTGGCAGCTTGTGCACTATCCGATCACATGAGTGGCGAGGTGGGGGAGGGAGGCAATGTGGGGCAAAAAGGCGCGGGCTTGGCGCCGGGAACTCTCCTGGAACCGAAAGGGTCCAGGCAACATGAGGGGTGATGGTATGGACTCGCTATTCTCCCAGCGTGTGAAGCGGGCACGGCGATCTGTGATCAGGGAGCTTTTGAAGCTGGCCGAGGAGCCGGGGATCATCTCGTTCGCGGGGGGGATTCCCGATCCTGAGACCTTTCCCCGGGAGGCATTGGCCCAGCTGGCCGCCGATGAGATCCTGAACAACTACCGCAAGTCGCTGCAATACACCACCACGGAGGGCAAGCGACCCCTGCGGGCTGCCCTCATCCGCTGGTTCTCCCAGCAGGGGCTCCACTACGAGCTGGACCAAGTGGTCATCACCAGCGCCTCCCAGCAGGGCTTGGATCTGGTGGCCAAGACGTTCCTGGACCCGGGAGACGCCGTGTTCCTGAGCCTGCCCACTTATTTGGGGGCCATCCAGGCCTTCCGCGCGATGGAGGGAGAGCTGGTGGGGATCCCGCTGCTTGAGGACGGCATGGATTTGGACGCGTTGGAGGAGGCCATCCCCCGCGCCCGGAAGGCCGGCCACCCCCCCAAGCTCATCTATGTGGTGCCCGACTTTCAAAACCCCTCCGGGGTCACTTGGTCCCTGGAGAAGCGCCGCCGTCTGGTGGAGATCGCCTCCCGGGAGAACCTGGTGATCGTGGAAGACATGCCCTATCGCAGCTTGCGCTTCTCCGGCACCCCGGTGCCTCCGGTGGCGGAGCTGGACGAGGAGGGGCGGGTGTTGGTGCTGTTCACCTTCTCCAAGGTGCTGGCGGCCGGGCTGCGGTTGGGGGCCCTGGCCGGACCTAAGCGGTTGGTGGAGAAGGTAGTGGTGATGAAGCAGGCGGCCGACCTCTGTACCTCCTCCCTCACCCAGCGGCTGGCGGCTCGGTTCCTGCTGGAGCACGACTTCTCCCAACATATCCAAAACCTGTGTCACCGCTATCGGGAGAAGCGCGACGCCATGCTGGAGGCGCTGGAGCAATACATGCCCGAAGTGGAGGGCCTCTCCTGGACCCGGCCGGAAGGGGGCCTGTTCCTGTGGCTGCGGCTGCCAGAGCATGTGGATACCGAGCGGATGCTCCCCCGGGCCCTCAAACACAAGGTGGCTTATGTGATCGGGACCCCGTTCTTCGTGGACGGAAGCGGCCACAACACGATGCGGCTCTCCTTCTCCCTGCCTACGGTGGAGGAGATCAGGGAGGGGGTCCGGCGGCTGGGACAGGTGCTGGAGGAGGAGCTGGCCAGCCTGCCCTCTCCCCAGCGGGGCTAGCCCGGGGCATCCACCAGGCCGCCAGGTGCTGGCGGTGCCCCCGGCCGGAGGTGAGGGCGTTTGACTCCCAGCCGGAGGACATAGCTCTGCAATCCGGTTTTGCCTCTCCGGCCCTCCTCCCCCGGGAGGGCCGGGTCCCTGAAGGTCCGAGAAGGCCTTGCACACGCAGGCCCCTGTTCGAAAAGCTATCGGGCCGTTGACAACCCGCGGCGGGATCTCTATACTGCTCCCGGAAACTTACACTCAAAAAGGGGGTGAAAGCTATGCTGACCAGGCGACACTTGCTCCGAGGTGGTGGCGTTTGTCGGTGTGCTTTCTCCCCCTCCCTCTGTTGAACCTCAGCTAAACCGTCTTCTGGAAACCCCCGCAGAGCCCTGGGCCGGAGCTGATCTCCGCCCAAGTGCCCCTCTAGGCCTGAATTCCTCCCGAAGTGAGAAAGGAGCCGCAAGTGAAAATAGCCGACAGTTTGCTTGAACTAGTCGGAGGGACCCCGCTTGTCAGGCTGGGCCGGATCGGCCGCGGTTTGGCGGTGGAGCTTCTGGGGAAGCTGGAGCTGAAAAACCCGCTTGGGAGCGTAAAGGATCGGATCGCCTGGGCCATGATCCAGGACGCCGAAGAACGGGGGTTGCTTTCCCCCGGAGGGGTGGTGGTGGAGCCCACCTCCGGGAACACCGGAATCGGACTGGCTTTCGTGTGTGCCATCCGGGGTTACCGGCTCATCCTGACCATGCCCGCCACCATGTCCCGGGAGCGGCGGGCCATCTTGTCTGCCCTGGGGGCGGAGCTGGTGCTCACCCCGGGGGAAGAGGGGATGGCCGGGGCGGTGCGGGCGGCCCGGGAGCTGGCGGCCCGCTACGGGGCGTTCATGCCCGGGCAGTTCGAGAACCCGGCCAACCCAGAGGTGCACTACCGCACCACCGCCCGGGAGATTTGGCAGGACACAGCTGGGGAGGTGGACATCCTGGTGGCCGGGATCGGCACCGGGGGCACGATCACAGGAGTGGGCCGGTTCCTCAAAGAGAAGAAGACCAGTGTTCGGGTGGTAGGGGTGGAACCGGCTGCCTCGCCGGTGCTCTCCGGGGGGAAGCCCGGCCCCCACAAGATCCAGGGCATTGGCGCCGGGTTCGTCCCTCAGGTGCTGAACCTGGGGGTAGTGGACGAGGTGATCCAGGTGACCGACGGGGAAGCAGCGGAAACCGCGCGGCTGCTGGCGTTGAAGGAGGGGATCCTAGCCGGGGTTTCCTCCGGGGCGGCGTTGGCGGCCGCTTTACAGGTGGCCCGGCGTCCCCAAAGCGCCGGCAAAACCCTGGTGGTGATCCTGCCGGACACCGGGGAGAGATACCTGTCCACCGGCCTGTATGGTGGTGACGATGTTCCGGAGGGTTAGAGAGGACATCCGGGCCATGTTGGCCCGGGACCCGGCGGCCCGCCATCCCCTGGAGGTGTTCCTCTGTTACCCGGGGCTCCATGCCCTGTGGGCCCATCGGATCAATCACTGGCTGTGGAAGCGCGGCTTCAAGCTCCTGGCCCGGCTGCTCGCCCACTGGGTGAGGCGGCGCACCGGGGTGGAAATCCACCCTGGGGCCCGCATCGGCCGCCGGGTGACCATCGACCATGGCCTGGGGGTGGTGATCGGGGAGACGGCCGAAATCGGGGACGACGTGCACCTCTATTCGGGGGTGGTGATCGGGGGGGTGTCCCGGGAGAGGAGGAAACGGCATCCCACCATCGAGGCCGGGGTGGTGATCGGGGCGGGGGCGGTGCTTTTAGGGCCGATCCGGGTCGGGAGAGGGGCCCGGATCGGGGCGGGAGCGGTGGTGCGGGAGGACATCCCCCCGGGGGCGGTGGTGCTGCCCGGGGGGCCACGGGTGGTGGTGAAGCCTGCCGCCAGCCAGGCCCTGGAAGCAGGCGAGGAGCATCTGGCCGGGGCTGGGATCTGAGCCCGGTCCTGAGGAGACACCCGCGGGGGGATTGGCTCAGGAAGAGGGCAAGTGAAAAGTGCCCGCATGGGCGGGCACTTACCGCCGCCGGGTCAACCGGCGGATCAGCTCCCGCAGGCCCCTCCTCTTGGGCGTGCCTTCCGGCTGCCCAGAGGCGGCCCGCTCGCGCTCCTGAGACATGAGCCACAGGGCGGTGACAGAGAAGTCCATCATCCCCATCACCTCCTTGCGGCGAAGTCTCCACTGAGCGGCAGCTTCATTATATATTTTACCTGTCCGGGAACTTGCTCGGCAAGGCCGGCCAAGGGGCTCAAACTGGCTGTTCCCCGTTCTCCCAAGCGCGGTTCGTTCACCCGGAGGCTACCACTCCCAACCGAGCTCGGCGGTGCCCCCCGACCAGCCGGCCCGGCTGAACCGCAGGGTGAGTTTCCCAGAAAGCCCTCCCTCATCCCAGAAAACGCTTCCCGAGAGCCGCCAGCTCCCCGGACGGGCGTTCAGCCCCAGCTTCAGGGACCACGGCCCGCCTCCTAGCCGCACCGAACCCCCTCCTCCCGGCGAGGGGAGCAGGGTGAAAAAGGAACTCGCAGACAATTCTCCCTCCCCTGCCCCCAGCTCCAGGCTCAGCTGAGGAGGCCCCACCGGCCCCCAACTGGCCCGCCAGCTGCACCAGCTTTCTCCCCGCAGCCCGGCGGCCAGTTGCCAGCGCGGGGCCACCTGGGGCAAGGGGCTCTCCCACCGCAGCTCCCCCCAACCCGGGGACACGCTCAGCTCCAGCTGCCCCCACCCCCGGTAGGAAAGGGGGCCCCCAGAAGTGACCCCGGCCCAGCTGGTCCCCAATCCCGCCTGCGCCTCCACCTCCCCGGGGCCCAGTTCCCACGTCCCCCGAAGCTCCCACTTCCCGCTGAGGTCAAGGCGCCCGCTCGCCAAAAGCTTCCCGCTGAGGGAGCTCTCCCACCATTCCCGGGAGGCCCGCACCTGGCCGGAGAGGATCCGGTGGGACAGGGTGAGGATGTCCACTTCCTCCCGCAAGGCGAAGCTCAGCCCGCCAAACTCCCCGCTGCAGCTGGCCCAGGCCACCCCAGACCAGTCGCCATTCCACGTGAGCCGCACCCCCAGCTCCCCGGCGGCGGCACCACCCCCCATAGCCAGCACCAACGCCAACACCAGCGTCCCCCTCACGGCTTCCTCCCCTCCAGCACGGCGGCCACCTGGACCACCGACCGCTTCACCGCCGGGGTGCGGAAGGGGACCGTGGCCCCGTCCAGCTTCACCATCCACCCCCCAGCGCCCCGCACCACTGCCAGGAAGTACTGTTGCTGGAAGCCCTGGTCAGTGGCGAACACCCGCAGCAGCCCCTCTTCCCCGGCGGGGTTCCAGTAAGCCCCCTTCACCACGAACGCCCCCCCGGGCCAGCTCTCCTTGAGCCCCACCAGGGCCTCCACCTCCTCTTTCCTCACCTGTTGGGTGAGCTTCACGTGCGGCATTTCTCCCTCCGCTATGCGTACGTGTTCCCTACCTGCCACCTTCTCCGCCTCCAGGCGGAAGATGGGCCGCCCCTCCCGGCGCCACTTGCGTTCGTAGCGGGTGCCCGGCCCCCCCTCCCCCAGGGGGCGCGGCCCGCGCAGGGAAAATCCTCCGTCCTCCCGCAGCACCTGGGCTGCGTTCTGGGCGTACCAATCCACATCGGTGGTGAGAAAAAACTTCCCCCTGGGGGCCAGAACCCCGGCCAAGATGCGGACGAATTCCCGGTCCACAAGCCTCCGGGGGGCATGCCGGGCCTTGGGCCAGGGACAAGGGAAGTTCAGGTACACCTCCTCTACCGACTCAGCCGGAAACAGCTCCCGCAGGGCAAACTTCCCGTCCACCCGGGCCAAACGCACGTTCTCCACGCCCGCTTGGGCCAACCTGGTGCCGGCCTTCTTGAGACAAGTGAGGGCCACCTCGAAGCCCACCAGGTTCCAGTGGGGGCGTTCTCGGGCCAATTCTGCTAAGAACTCCCCGTTTCCAAAGCCGATCTCCACCGCCAGGGGGGCGGGCCGGCCGAACAAGGCCGTCCAATCCGCCGGCAGGACGGTCCACTGCCGCGGTTCTACCAAATACCGAACCACTTCCCAGGCCATTTGTGCCTACGCCCCGCGCTTCCTGGCGGCCAGGAACTCCTCCCAGGAAAGGCAGTTCAACACCTGCCCGCTCTCAGCCCACCCTCGCCGGCAGGTGAGCACCCCCAGCTCCAAGAAATCCAGGTGCTCCGGGGCATGGGCGTCGGTGCCGATGGCCAGCCGCACCCCCACCTCCAGCGCCTCCCGGATCATGGGGGCTGCCAGGTCCAGCCGCTGGGGGTTAGCGTTCACCTCCAGGGCCGTTCCGGACTTGGCTGCTCGGTGAAGCACCTCCTGCCAGTCCGCCTCGTACGGCGGCCGCTCGCCGATCAGCCTCCCGGTGGGATGTCCCAAGATGTCCACCAGTTCGTGCTCCACCGCCCGGACCAACCGCTCGGTCATCTGCCGTTTTGAAAGCCGGAAGTGGGAGTGCACCGCGGCGATCACCACCTCCACCCGCCGCAAGAGCTCTGCCGGCACGTCCAGGGAGCCATCCCGCTGGATGTTGGCTTCCACCCCGCTTAGGACCCGAAATCCCTTCAGCTCCTCATTCAGGCGAGCGATCTCGTCTAGTTGTCGCAGGAGGTCGTCCGCGGTCACGCCCCGAATGGCTTGGGAGAACTTGTAGTGGTCGGTGACCGCGATGTAGGTAAGCCCGCGGGCCCGGGCCGCCTCGGCCAGCTCCCCCACGTCACCCCGCCCGTCTGACCAGTTGGTGTGCACGTGCAGGTCACCCCGGATCTCCTCCGCCGTCACCAGCCGGGGGAGCTGGCCCCGCTCCGCCACCTGGATTTCCCCTTGGTCCTCCCGCAGCTCCGGGGGGATGAACTGGAGGTCTAAGGCCCGGTAAATGTCTTCCTCTTTCTCCCCGGCCAGGCGGTTTCCCGCCTCGTCGAACAGCCCGTATTCGTTCAGTTTCCAGCCCCGGGCCACCGCCCGCTCCCGCAGCCGGATGTTGTGGGCCTTGGAGCCGGTGAAGTACTGGAGGGCAGCGCCGAACGACTCCGGAGGCACAATCCGCAGGTCCACCTGGAAGCCTCCGGAAAGGCGGACCGAGGACTTCTTCGGGCCCTGGGCCAGCACCTCTTCCACCCCGGGCAGGGACGTGAAGGCCTGGGCCGCCTGTTCCGGCCGGTCGGAAACGGCCAGCAAGTCCAGATCCCCCACCGTCTCTTTGCCCCGGCGCAGGGAGCCCGCAGGCTCCACCCGCTTCACGGTGCCGCTTCCCAGGAGTTTCCGGCACAGGTCCCGGGCCAAGGGCAAGGCGTAGCCCAGCAGCTCCCGCCGCTGAGCCCGCCGGGCCTCTTCCAACCCCCGCAGGATCTTTTCCTCCACCTTCGGCCCCAAGCCCTTGATCTCCCGGATCTTCCCCTGCCTGGCCGCCTCCTCCAGATCGGCCAACGTCCGCACCCCCAGTTCTTCGTACAGGAGCTTGGCCGTCTTGGGCCCCACCCCCTCCACTTGGGTCAGGGCATGCAGGTCGATGGGCAAGGCCTTCTTCAGCTCTTGGTGATACTTCAACTGCCCGGTGGCCACTATCTCCTCGATCTTCTCGGCGATGGACTTGCCCACCCCGGGGAGCTCGGACAGCCGCCCCTCTCGGGCCAATTCCTCCACCGGCGTGGGGCAGGACTCCACCGCCTGGGCGGCCCGCCGGTAGGCCCGGGGCTTGAATTGCACTCCCTGCAGCTCCAGCAGGTCGGCTACCTCATACAGGATCTTGGCTACTTGTCGATTCTTCATCCCCGCTGGAGTTGAGAGAACCTGGCGAAGGAGCGGTCATAGGTGCGCTCCACCTCGGGCGGGAAGCAACAAGCCGGCAGCTCCTGTCGGGCCAGGTGATAGCGCAGACACTCGCAACAGATCCCCTTGCGGGAACAATTGGGCCAGGTGCAAGGGCAATGGGCGAGGTTGGCATCCCGATTGGTGCACTCAGCCATCTCCTCCCTCCTTTCCGGGGCGAGTTTGCTTTCCGCTCAGCTGCTATAATGCCGAAGCTATGGGAAATTGGCAACACATCCTGTCCCAAATCCAGGAGGACACCAAGGGGCTTCGCCCCCATTACGAGCGGTACTGCCTGCTCTCCCTCCCCCCCACCATCCGTCAGCTGCTGGGGGAAGAGGTGGATGGGCTGGCGGAGGAGCTAGGACTGGGGCAAGCGGACAAGGTGGTGAGCTTCATCCTGGACGGCCTTGGGTTTCTGAAGTTACGGGCGCTGGAGGAGGAAGGGGCGGTGGACCTGAGCCGGTTCCGGGAAGAAGGAGTGTACCTGCCCCTCACCTCCGTGTTCCCCCCCACCACCACCACCGCCCTGGCCACCCTGTCCACGGGAGCTAGCCCCCTACGCCACGGAGTACTGGGGTACACCATGTTCCTGCAGGACCCAGGGGCAGTGGTGAACATGATCAAGCTGTCCACCCCAGGGGCGGGGGCGGACACCCTAAAAAAAGTCGGCTTAAAACCGGAAGAGTTCTTCCCGGTCCGAACCCTGTACCAAACCCTGCAGGCCCGGGGGGTGGACACCTACTTGTTCCTCCCCAAATACATCGCCGACTCAGGCCTCTCCCAGCTCCTGTACGGTGGGGTCAAGGAAACGGTGCCCTACATCTCGCTCTCTGATCTGTTCATGCTGTTGGAGCAGGCGATTCGCCGGCCCGGCCGGGCCCTGTTCGGGGTGTACTGGCCCACCGGGGACAGCCTGGGACACCTCTACGGCCCCAGCTCGCCCGCCTTCTCCACCGAAATCGCTTGCTTCTTCCAGCTGTTGTTCCGGCAGTTCCTTCCCCGGCTATCCGGGGCGGTGGTGTTGCTGGTGGCCGACCATGGGTTCGTGGACGTCGATCCCCGCAGGGACGTGATCTCCTGCCCCCGGCATCCTGAGCTGCGGGAGGGGCTTCTGTTGCCGCCGGTGGGCGAACCCCGGGCCAGCTACCTGTTCGTGCGGCGGGGCAAGGACGACCAAGTTAAAGCTTTCTTCCAAGAAAACTTCCCCCAGGAGTTCCTGGTGTTGACGGTGGAGGAGGCACTGGATCGGGGGCTGTGGGGGCTGGAGCTTCCGGAGCCGGAGGTGCGGGCCCGCCTGGGGGACCTGGTGGTGCTCTCCCGGGGGCGGAAGGTGATCCTATGGCCCAAGGAGGAGTTCAAGCTGCGGGGAATGCACGGGGGGCTCACCCCCGAGGAGCTGCTGGTGCCCTTGCTGGGGCTCAGGCTGTGAGGAGGACAGCGTGGCCAAGGTGATCAAGCTGGAAGAAGCGGAACCGGTGGATCTGTCTGGACAGCCCGGGGTGGTGGGGGTGACAAAGAGGCTGCTCATCGGCCCGGGGGATGGGGCCCCCACCTTCGCCGTGCGCCTGTTCAGCTTGTCCCCCGGGGGACACACCCCCCGCCACGCCCATCCCTTCGAGCACGGGGTGGTGGTGCTCTCCGGGCGGGGGGAAGTGCTCACCCAGGACGGGCCTCGCCCCTTAACCCCGGGCACCTGCGTCTACATTCCCCCCGGGGAGGAACACCAGTTCCGCAACACCGGGGAAGAGGAGCTCTCCTTTTTGTGTGTGGTGCCCAGGCATGTGGAGGAATGAACGCCTGGGGTTTTGCCTCCCAGCGAAATTGGGTGTACCGTAAACCGGAATGCGCAAGGGGCTGAGGTGGCTGCGGGACAGCCTGGTATCGGGGCTTTTGGTGGTGTTCCCCCTGGGGCTCACCCTGTACGTGCTGTGGCTGTTGTACCGCCTGCTGCGACTGGTGGTGGGGCCGGACACCCCGTTCGCCCAGCTTTTGATCCGCACCTTCGGTCGGTACCTGCCGGGCACGGAAGTGGTGCTCACGGTAGTGGCGCTGTTGTTGGTGGGGGCGGTGGCCAGGCACTGGGCAGGCCGGGCCATCCTGGGGGCGCTGGACCGGTTCGTCATGGCCCTGCCCGGGGTGCGGAAGATCTACTGGGCCACCCGCCAGCTTTCCCGAGCGCTGATCCGGCGGGAGTTCGCCCCTGGGGGCCTGCGGCGGCTGGTGCTGCTTGAGTACCCGCGGGAGGGCTACTACGTGATGGGGGTGCTCACCAACGACCGGGTGGTGCCCTTGGAAGAGCAAGTGGGGGAGGGGTGTGTCTCCGTGTACATCCCCACCGCCCCCAACCCCCTCTCAGGTTGGGTGTTTTTCGTGCCCAAGGAGCGCATCATCCCCTTGGACCTGCCCTTCGACGAGGGGCTGACGTTGATCCTCTCCGGGGGGGTGGTGGCGCCGGAGCAGGGGGGGCGGCATCATAAGCCCCAGGAGGAGAACAATGCCCATTCGTCGGGATAGCAAAGAACGATATGTGGAAGTGGAGCTGCGCCGGGGGGAGGAGACCCTGTGGGAACGGTGCCGCGCCTGTGGGGAGCTGGTGTTCCGCCGGCGGCTTAAGGAGAACAACTACATCTGCCCCAAGTGCGGCGCGTACTTCTTCCTCACCGCCCAAGAGCGGGTGGTGGCCCTGATAGACGAGGGCACATTTCAAGACCTGACCCTCCCCTTGGAGTCAACCGATCCCTTGTCCTTCTCCGATCGCAAGCCGTACCGAGACCGCCTGCGGGAGGCCCAGGAGACCACCGGGCTCAAGGACGCCGTGGTGGTGGGCCGGGGGAAGCTGGCCGGCCACCCGGTGGTGTTGGCGGTCATGGAGTTCCGGTTCATCGGGGGGTCCATGGGCACAGTGGTGGGGGAGCAACTGGCCCACGCCATGGAGCAGGCGGTGGAGGCTCGGGAGCCTTTTCTGTTCGTGGTCGCCTCCGGAGGGGCCCGGGTCCAGGAGGGGGTCCTCTCCCTCCTGCAGATGGCCAAGACGGTGGCCGTGCGGGAGCAACTCGCCCGCCAGGGGGTCCCCTACATCGCCGTGCTCACCTACCCCTCCACCGGGGGGGTGATGGCCTCACTGGCCTCGCTGGCCGACTTCACCCTGGCCGAACAGGGGGCGCTGATCGGCTTCGCCGGCCCCAGAGTCATCGAGCAGACCACCGGCCAGAAGTTGCCCCCTGGCTTCCAGCGTGCCCAGTACGCCCTGAGCCATGGGGTGGTGGATGCGGTGGTGCCCCGGGAAGGGCTCAAAGGGGAGCTGGCCCATCTCCTTGACATCTTGCAGGGGGTGCCCAGTGCCTGACGAGCGTGCCATTCGGATTTTGGAGGAGAAGGTAGCCGAGTTGCGGCGCATGATCGAAGAGGGGGGGCTGGAGCTGTCCCAGGAACTGGAGGTGCTGGAACAGCGCCTGCAGCAGCTTCGGCGGGAGCAGTACGCCAAGCTCTCCGATTGGGATCGGGTACAGCTGGCCCGTCACCCGGAACGCCCCCGCGGCCTGGCCTTGGTACAAAAGGTATGTGACGACTTCTACGAGCTGCGGGGGGATCGGCTGGGAGGGGACGACCCCGCGCTGCGCGGCGGAGTGGCCAGGTTGGGAGACCGGCCGGTGGCGGTGCTGTTTCACGAGCGGGGGGCTACCCCGGCCGAGCAGCGGGCCTGCCGGGGGGGGATGCCCTTGCCTACCGGGTATCGAAAGGCAGTCCGCATCATGCGGCTGGCCGGCCGGTTGAGGCTGCCCCTGGTGTCCTTTGTGGACACCCCCGGGGCTTACCCCGGGGTGGAGGCGGAGGCGGGGAACATCGCCGGGGCCATCGCGGACTGCCTGGCCACCCTCCTCACCCTCCCGGTGCCCACCCTGGCGGTGATCCTGGGGGAGGGGGGGTCGGGAGGGGCCATCGCCATCGCCGCCTGCGACCGGGTGTTGATGCTGGAGAACGCCACCTACACCGTCATCTCGCCGGAAGGGGCGGCGGCCATCTTGTGGAAGGAGAGCAGCGCTGCCCCCCAGGCGGCTCAAGCCCTGGCCCTGTCCGCCGCCCGCCTGCGCAAGCTGGGGGTGGTGGACGGGGTGATCCCGGAGCCGGTGGGGGGCGCCCACCTCGACCCCCAGGCCACGGCCCAGGCACTGCGGGAGGCGCTCCTGGGACACCTGGAGGAGCTGGCCTCCCTGGCTGTGGAGGAACTGCTCGCCCTGAGGTACAGTCGGTACCGGAATGTCGGGATCCGTGACGCCAAAGCGAAAACAGGCTAACCCCTGCCAAGGGTGCCAGAGCGGTTGCTCCTACATCTTCCAAGGGCTGCCCCAGCCTGCGTTCCAGGAGCTGGCGGGGATGATGCGGCCCATGCAGCTGGGCCGAGGGGAAGCCGTGTTCCACGAGGGCATGCCGGCCTTCGGCCTCTACATTCTCTGTCAGGGCAAGGTGAAGTTGGCCAAGCACACCCGCGGGGGGCATTCCCAGATCCTCAAGCTCCTCGGCCCGGGGGAGATCCTGGGGGAGAAGACCCTGTTCGACCAGGAAACCTATACCTGCTACGCGAAAACCCTGGAACCCTCCCGCCTCATGTTCATCCCCCGGGAGGAATTCTTGGCCTTCGTGAAGAAATACCCCCAGGTGGCCCTGAGGCTGGTGGAAAAGCTCTCCCGGGAGCTGAAGGTGTTCGGGGACAAGCTGGTGGAGATCACCTCCCGCTCGGCCAAGGAGCGGGTGGCCCGGGTGATCTTGTCGCTGGCCCAGGCGTTCGGACACCAGGTGGAAGAGGGGTTGGACATGGGGGTGGAGCTCCCGCGGGCGGAATTGGCGGAGATGGCCGGGGTGTCCACTGAGACAGCGATTCGGATCCTGTCTGAGCTGAGGGAACGGGGCATCCTGGCCCTGCCTGGACATCGGATCGTGATCAAGCGGCTGGAGGCCCTGCAAGGGCTGGCCCATCCTTTCCGCACCTTCCTGCGGGAGAACCTGGTTTAGCGAAGCCGGGGAGGGAAATGGGCTCCCGGGTGGGCGCCTGGGGCAAAGGACGGAAGGTGTGAGCCGCAGTTCCACGGTGCATGCGGCTTTCTCGCCCCGGCCTCTCCTCGATGGGCCTTTGGCCGGGGAATTGGCGAGGGGCCAAGGGAGGAGCGGGCGTCCCGAAAAGTCCGCTTGGTTCCGCCGTCGAGCCAGCTAGCAGATGAGAGAGGAAGATCGGGTGCGGGGTTCTAGAGTGGTGGTGGGGGTGGGCAACCCCTTGCGCCGGGATGACGGGGCCGGGGTGTGGGTGGCCAGGCAGCTGGCGGGGGCCCCGGGTTGGGTGACCATCCCGGCTGGGCTGGCGCTGGAGAACGTGATCGGGAAGATCGAGAAGCTGCCCCCCAAGCTGGTGGTGGTGGTGGATGCCGCCGAGCTGGGGTTGCCTCCCGGGGAGTTCCGCCGTCTGCCTTGGGAGTGGCGGGGCAGGATGCTGGCCTCCACCCATGGCCTCCCCCTGGAGCTGGTTTTGGGCCGGCTTTCCCAGGAGGTGGAGAACCTGGAGCTGGTGGGGATCCAGCCTGGGGAGTTGGGTTGGGGGGAAGGGCTCTCCCCCCAGGTGGCCGCCGGGGCCCAGAGGTTGGTGGAGCTGCTTCTGTCCGGGCGCTGGCGGGATATCCCCCTGTGCCGGCTGCCTCCCCGGCCCGGCTGATTTGCGAAGTAGCGATCTCCTTGCTCAGAAAAAGTGTGAAAAAACCTGGCTCCAGCTCGCGGAGTCCTGGAGGGAAAAGCCTCCAGGTGGTGGAACCGGGGGACTTGGGCGGCCGAGTCCGCGCCTCACGCGGTGCCCTTGGGCCCGACCGCGAACCCTGGCTTTTTACCTCTGCTCCCTCAGCTCATTCGGGGGCCAACTTGGCCGAATAGATCGAGAGGTAATACTTGCCCTGTCCGCCCCTGTGAACCACCCGGATGTACCAGCGACACACGTCCTTTTCGGTACAGGGGGCGATGCACTGGAGCAAGGCCTCTCCCCCGCGGAATTCATAGATCACCTCACCGCATTCGTCCTGCAGGTAGATGATGTAGTCCAGGCCGGGATCGGCGGCGGTCCAAAACACCACCGCTTCCCCGCGGGTGGTCTCGATCATGTACCAGTCGTGGGCATCGGGGATGAACCCGTTCAAGGGCTGGCCGAGCTCCCCCCAATAGTCCCCCCGGGGGAGGAACTGGGCGTCGGCTGGGCCCTGGGTCTCCTGCAGTTTTTCCCGCGGGACGTTGGGGTCCGGGATGGGGGGCACTGGACACGCCTCCCCCTGGAACTCCAGGAAGCACTCCCCAACTGCCGGGACCACGCATTCCTCGGGGGGAGGGGGTGCCGGGGG
>ENA-OSAE01000195-OSAE01000195.1-marine-sediment-metagenome-genome-assembly--contig:-NODE-195-length-39866-cov-17.054658_pt1 | contig 39866 bp, 34 predicted proteins | sample MGYA00237870_ERZ529317 | MGnify/ENA primary metagenome ERZ529317 (study PRJEB26369, sample SAMN03142812) | marine sediment metagenome | biome: marine; feature: borehole; material: sediment... | reverse complement strand
CGCCTGACCTCGCGGAGCCGCCGCTCGAGGTCGGCCCGCTTCAGGCAGTGTGACCGGTAGGCCTGGTCGAGGGCCTGCCGGGAGCGCCACAGCTCCTTGGTCCGGCTGAGGACGTCCATGTAGGGCTTCTGGATGTCCGGACCCAGGATGAGGTTGAAGACGCACCAGACCACCGTGCTGAGGACGACGGCAGCGGCGACGATGAGGACGGCCGCGATGCCCCCGATGAAGAGGCCGGCGAAGAAGGCCAGGATGAGGCACAGCAAGGTCAGGGTCCCGGCACCGCGTCCCCCGTAGAGGTGGCTCTCCTTGTGGGCCCAGGCCTTCTCCTCGAGCTTCCTCAGCCTGGGTTCCCACTCCTGGATGCTCTCTTCGAGCCTTGCGCGCTCCGTCCGGTATCCCGCGTCGACGGCCCGCCTGAGCTTCGCGTAGACCTCCCCGGCCCGGTCTGCCCCCTGCAGGAGGACCCGGCCTGCGGCTCCGTCGCCGGTTTGCCCGAGCTCGCCTTCCAGGTCGGTGACCTGCCTCCCGAGGGCCTGGCGGGTCTGCGGGTCCAAGTGGGGCGCAGCTTCGACGGCCTGTCGGAGGTCTTCCAGGAGGGACTGCAAGAGATCTCTGGCCGTCTTGTCCGACACTTCGGGCCACCTCCTTGTCGTCGCAGCCGCCCCCGCCCACCGCCTGGCCCCGAGCGGCCTGCTGCTCCTGGAAGCCGACATTACCTTCTTCGGCGGCCTCGGCGACCCTCCTACCCCACCCGGTCGTCGGTTGCCTCGCCCCTTCCGCCATTGAAGGGAAACGGGTGAGACGGATGCCGTGCGTGAACGGGCGGCCTGCGGCTAGCGAGAGGAGAACCGGGGATTACTAGAGGGTGACAGAGTCGCGGCAGAGGCGGAGGCGGGTCCGCCTCTCTGCACACAACAGCAGGACGGACGGGAGGTGAGCCTGTGACGCACCTGACCTACCTGGAGCTCGAAAGCCTCAGGCACCTCATCGGCGAATGCGAGGTCAAAGCCAGGAAGCTCGAAGCCTACGCCGGGCAGGCCGAGAGCCCGGAGCTCAAGAGCTTCTGCCGCCAGCAGGCCGACTCGGCCAACCGGTCGAGGCAGACTCTCCAGAATTTCCTCAGAGAGAGGGGTGGTGTTCAGTGAAGCTCAACGACAAGGACATCGCCGGCGACATCCTGAGCATGTGCAAGCACGGCATAGCCGACGTTACCAAGGCGGCCCTCGAGTGCTCCAACCCGCGTCTGCGCCAGACGCTCCGCCAGATGCGGGACCAGGAGGAGCAGGCCCACGAGCAGATCACCCAGATGGCTGTGGCCAACAGGTGGTACCTACCATCCGAGCCGGCCGACCACCGGGTCATCGGCCGGATTGAGAACTACTTCACTCAGGGTGCCGTACCGTACCCCGGTGCGCCCGGCACGGCGGGCTACCGCGAGACGGGCCCGGCCGCCTATCAGGGAGGATGGGCCGGAGGGTACCAGGAGCCCCGGGCTCAGGGGTACCATGAGGCCCGGCCGGTCGGCCACCAGGAACCCGGAGGGCCCGGGTACCATCCGACCGGGCCCGGCTACCGGGAGCCTCCAGGGCCGAGGCTGTAGAGTCGAAGCCCGCACCGGCCCTTTCGGCCGGTACGTATGACGCTGTTGCCTAGCCGAGTCCGGGTGCGCGCGGTCTCCATCGCGTGACCCGTGCGTGCCCGGGCTCTTGCTGTGTACCCGGCCTCTTCACCGGGCCTCCGCCTCGGGGACCTCTTCGCCCCCCGGTCGCAGCCCTGGAGTGCGGCTCCGGGGTCAAACTGCTGAAGGAGTCCCGGACCCACGGCAGAAAGGTCTTCTGCCTGCAGGAAGATTACTCAGGCAGGCGCTTCGGGACACCGTCCTGCAGGCAGACGTGCGCCCTGCTCTGGAACGTCCGGCCGAGGGAGGACGACCGTGCACGAAGGAGCCCATCCCCATCCGCTCCCCGAGGCTGAAGTCAAGCCTGAAAAGCCGCGTCATGACGGCCCCGATGGCGACCGTGGCTGTGGTGATTGCCGTGGCAGGGTGTCGGCCCGGCCCGCCGGCCGGCGGCGGACGCCGGCCATCCTGACAGAGGACCTCCGCGAGTGGGCGCTGCCGGCCGTCCTATTCCTCACGGTCCTCCTCAGCTGGCACGGCGGCCTCAACCGGCTCGTGGGGTTCGACGTGGCCCTGCTGGGGGCGGTCCTGGGCGCCGCGGTCATCATCAAGGACACGGCTGTCGTCACCTGGCGGAAACGTCGCATCACCTCCGGAGTCCTGGTGAGTGTGGCCCTGGCGGCCACCGTGGTCGTCGAGGATTACCGGGCGGGGACCATCGTGGCCCTCATGATGCTCATCGGTGAGGCCCTGGAGAACCGTACCCTCCGGCGGACCCATAAGGCCATCGAAGGTCTCTTGAGGTTGTCTCCTGAGACCGCCCTCCTGAAGACCCCTGGCGGCTACCTGGAAGTTCCGGTGGACGAGGTGAAGGTGGGGGATGTCGTCCTGGTCAGACCCGGAGCCCGGGTTCCGGTGGACGGGAAGGTGGTGAGCGGTGCCGCCTCCCTCGACCAGGCCTCCATCACCGGCGAGTCCATGCCGGTGGACAAGACGGAAGGGGATGCCGTCTTCGCCGGCACCGTCAGCGTGAGCGGGGCGGTAGAGGTGAAGGCGGAGAGGGTCGGCGAGGCGACCTCTCTGGCCCAGATTGTCCGCATCGTCCGTGAGGCCCAGGAGAACAAGGGTGAGGGTCAGAAGGTGGCCGACCGTTTCGCGGCTTGGTTCACCCCGGCGGTGCTGGTCATCGCGGCGGGGGTCTGGATGCTGACAGGCGATGTCATCCGGTCCGTCTCTATCCTGGTGGTCGCGTGCCCCTGCGCCTTGGTGCTGGCGACCCCCACGGCGGTGGTGGCGTCCATCGGCAGTGCCGCGCGTCAAGGAGTCCTGGTGAAGGGTGGCCTGACCATCGAGGAGGCCGCCAGGGTCACGGCCGTCATCCTGGACAAGACCGGCACCCTCACCCTGGGCCGGCCGAGGGTGGAGAAGGTCTTCGCCCTCGACGGGGTGACGGAGAGCGAAGTTCTGGTCGCGGCGGCCGTCGCCGAGTGGCGGTCCGAGCACCCTGTCGCCCGCGCCGTGGTCGACCACGCCGCCCGTCAGGGCCTTCATGTGCCTCCCCCCACTTCTTTCGAGCAGTTGCCGGGGGTGGGGGTGCGGGCGACTCAGGGCGGCCGCTCCATCGTCGTCGGAAACCGGCGGGCCCTGTGCCTGGCCGATGCATCCGACCCGGGTCGGGTGGCGGCCGTCCGGCGGTGGTTGGAGGACCGGGAGGAGGAGGGCTACACCTCTCTGGTGGTGCTCCGGGGCGGCAGGCCCGTGGGCTGCCTTGCGGTAGGGGACACCGTCCGGGCGGAGGCCCCCGGCTTCGTCCGGGAGCTGAAGCGGGTCGGGTTGCAGGTGATGATGGTCACGGGCGACAACGCCCGCACCGCCCGCGCCGTGGCCTCACGTCTGGGCGTGGACGACCTCAGGGCCGAGGTCCTGCCCGCGGACAAGGCGGCCGTGGTCAGCGAGTTGAGGGCGGAGGGCCATCGGGTGGTCATGGTCGGGGACGGGGTCAATGACGCTCCGGCCCTGGCCACCGCAGACGTGGGCATCGCCATGGGTGTCGCCGGTACCGACGTGGCCATCGAGGCCGCGGATATCGCCTTGATGGCGGACGACCTGGCCGCAGTCCCGGGGGTGCTCCGGCTGAGCCGGGCGGCCTACCGCATCATCTGGCAGAACATCCTGGTGTTCGCCCTGCTGCTCAACATAGTGGGCATGGTGCTGGCCGGCCAGGGTCAACTGACCCCTGTCGCCAGCGCCGTCGTCCACAACGTCGCCTCGGTGCTGGTGGTCGTGAACTCGGCCCGACTCATCGACTTCAAGCTCACCTAGAGACCCATCTGCTTGGCGATGATCTCCCGCATGATCTCGTCGGTGCCGGCGGCGATGCGCAGGGCGCGGGTGTCGCGCCAGACCCTCTGGACAGGGTACTCCATCATGTACCCGGCGGCGCCGTGCATCTGGAGGGCCTCGTCGGCGATGCGGAAGGCCACCTGGCAGGCCAGGAGCTTGCACATGGACACTTCCTTGAGGACGGCCTCTCCGCGCTGGTGTCGCCATGCCGTGGCGTAAACGAGCTGCCGGGCCGCCTCGAGCTCGGTGGCCATGTCGGCCAGACGGTGCCGGATGGCCTGGAACTTGCCGATGGGCCGCCCGAAGGCCGACCGCTCCTTGACGTAGTCCAGGGCGAGCTCGAGGGCCCTCTCACCGGCGGCCACCGCGCCGGCCGCGCCGATGAGCCTCTCTCCCTGGAGCTCCCACATGAGATGGTAGAACCCCTGGTCGACCTCGCCCAGGACGTTCGAGGCGGGGACGCGGCAGTCCTCGAAGACCAGCTCGGCCGTGTCGGAGCACCACAGTCCGACCTTGTCGAGCTTCTTGGCCACGGTGAACCCCGGGGTGCCCTTCTCGATGAGGAATAGGGTTATGCCCCCCCACCTGTCGGGCCCCGTCCTCACGGCCGTGACGACCATGTCGGCCCGGCAACCGTTGGTGATATAGACTTTGCTCCCGTTGATGACCCAGTGGTCCCCGTCCCGGACGCCCCGGGTCTCGATGGCGGCGAGGTCGGAACCGGCGTCAGGTTCGGTCATGGCCAGGGCGTAGATTTTCTCCCCGCGGATGCCGGGGACCAGGAACCTCTCTTTCTGCTCGTCCGTGCCGAACTGGAGGATGGGGGGCATGGCCATCTCGGTGTGGACGGCCACCGCCGTCGGCAGGCCCCCCGTGCCGCACCGCGACAGCTCCTCGGCCAGCACGATGGAAGCGAAGAAGTCCCCGCCCTGGCCGCCGTACTCCTCCGGGTAGCGGAGGCCCAGAAGGCCGAGCGCCCCCATCCGGCGGAAGACCTCGTCGGGGAATCCGCCGGCCTCCTCCCACTCCTCGGCGTGCGGCAGTAGCTCGGACTCGACGAACTTCCGGATGTGCCTCCGCAGTATCTCGTGCTCTTCCGTGAAGAACGGGTCGGACATGAGGGTTCCTCCCTTGCGGAAATCCCGGCCTTCACAGCCCTGTGTTCAGACCATTCTGTTAACGCTCCGCGCTCCTGAATCCTGCCGGTTGCCCGTCCGGCTCCCGCGGGTCGGTCTGGGCGGCGAAGACGATGCGCATGGGAAGACCGACAGCGTCCGCCTCGGGCGGGTCGGGCAGGGAGACCATCCCGTGCTGGGAGGCGAGACGGGCGTGGACGGCCAGGACCATGGCGTCGAGGGCGTCGTCGCCGGAGAGGGCGCCGGGGGGGATGTCGTCAAGGGCGCGGTGAAGGATGGTCCTGACATCGCCCAGGTGCGGCTCGAGGAGGGCGACGCGGTCGAGAACGCCGAGGGCATGGCGCTTGGAGCGGCCCAGCGGCCGGCCTCCGTTGAGGGCGGCGAAACAGAGCTCCGGATGGCTCTCGAAGAGGAGGGGGGCTTCGCAGCCGAGTTCCCGCAGGGTCCGGTCGACCTCCCGCATCTTCGGGACGAGGGCCCACACCTGTCGGCTGAGGCGCCTTCCCCCCCTCGTCCGGGCCTGGATGGCGCAGGCGGCCTCGTAGGTGGGGGCGTAGACGGCCTCGCGGACCGGGACCGGGAAGACGGCCGAACCCCGGGGCCCCAGACGCCGGCGGGCGAGGCGGTCGCAGGCGCGTTCGGCCGGACCCCCGCCTCCGGGCAGGCCGATAGGGATGTCGACGAGGGCCATACGGGCCCGGCGGCACCTCTCGATGACGTCCCGGAAGTCCGACAGGACCTCGAGGTCCCCGAAGGAGTCCTCGCCGAGCTCGACGAGGCACCAGCCGCCCGGACAGCCGTCGATTCCGATGAACAGGGGTCCGCACCTCCTTCTCCCGCATGCCGTGGCGTCTTCCTCCGGCCTCCCGGCAGTGCGGCGGAGGGACGTCGCTGCTCCGCGGGCGGGTGGGGTATGCCTTCGTCGGCCGACGGGCCCGCCCCTGTCGCCCTTCGCCGGCGCGATTCTCTGCGGGCGGCACCCGTGCGGATCAGGGGCCGGAGGGAAGGAGCCGGGGTAGGACCCTGGCAGGGGCGGGATGCTCTGTCGAAGAAGAACCGGCTAGAGGCGGTGACGTGGCCGGATGTCAGGACACGGGAGACGTGGAGGGTGGTCTCAGTTCATGAGGGTGACGGGAACCGGGGAGGGCGCGGCCGGGGTCGACGGCACGGCCGAGGTCGCGGTCGCAGAGGCGCCGGGGGCGGCCCTTCAGCCCAGGGACGCTTGGAGCCGGCTGGTGGCCTACGCGGAAGCGGTGAAGTTCCGGTTGGTGGTCCTCCTCGGTCTCGGGGCGGTCGTCGGCGGGGCGGCCGGGCTCGCCTCGCTCGGCGGGGCGGCGCCGCCGGACGGCGGCCTGAGGCTGGCCTGGGCGACGGTCGCCGTCGTTCTCGGGTGCATGGGGGCCAACGCCATAACGGGCTACATCGACCGCGACATGGACGCGGTCATGGAGCGGACCCGGCACCGTCCCGTCCCGACCGGCCGCCTCCGTCCGGCCGAGTCCCTCGTCTTCGGGCTGGTCCTCGTGGCGGCGGCGTGCCTCACGGCTGCGGTCAAGACGAACTGGTGGGCGGTGACGTGGCTCCTCTTCGGGGTGGTGGACAGCGCGGTCATCTACAACGGGCTCACCAAGCCGCGAACGTCGTGGAACGTCATCCTCGGGTCGCCTGCCGGAGGGGCCCCGGTCATGGTCGGGGCCGCGGCCGTGACCGGCACGGCGTTCAGCCCGGTCCCCTTCATCGTTGCGGCCCTGGTCGTGGCGTGGACGCCGTTGCACATTTGGAGCCTGGCCATCCGCTATGTGGCCGACTACCGGAGGGCCGGAGTCCCGATGCTGCCGGTCGTCATCGGCGTCCCAAAGGCGGCGAGATGTGTGGGGTGGGCCAGCCTCGGTCTTTGTGCGACTGCGGCGCTCCTGGCCTTCGTCGGCGGGTTCAGCTCCCATGCGGTGGCCCTGACCCTGGCTCTTCAGGTGCCGATCGTCACCGGGGCCCTGGCCGTGATGCGCTCCCCGACGCCGGAGAGGGCCTGGGTCCTCTTCAAGCTGTCCAGTCCGTACCTGGCGGTCGTCTTCCTCATCACCATCTGGCAGAGCCTCGCCGGGTGACCTCGCCGGGTGACGGAGAGGTACCGGCCTCGGGCGTCTCCCCGGGGAGAGGCCCTGTCCGACCCCGCCGGCGTCCTCCGTAGAGCCGCCTGCGGCCTGTGGAGAAAAAAGGGGCCTCGAGCGGTGTCCCGCGCAGGCCCTCCCGCTCGAGGCCTGTCAAACCCGGGCGGCCGGCGTCCTTGACCCGGTCGCCCGGGAAAGCCGGCTAGCTCCTACTCGTAGACCTTCTCCTCCTCCAGGTTGGCGTTCTCGGCGTCGAACTCCACGTCGCGGGCCGGGCTCGCCGGGCAGGCGCCGGTCGGGCCCACCGGGCCGGACAGGGCTCGCTCTCCGGCCGCTTCGGCCGCCGCCCACTCGCGGTCCTTCTCTTTGAACCACTCGTGCTGGATGATGAGGTCCATGACCTCGTTCGTGCCGGTCCAGATCATGATGAGCCGCGTGTCGCGGAGCAGGCGCTCGACGGGGTAGACGTTGGTGTAGCCGATGCCGCCCAGGACCTGCATGGCATGGTTCACGACGGTCCAGGCCGTCTCGGTACAGAACTTCTTGGCCTCTGACACGAGTCGCCGGACGTAGCCCGGGTCCGCACCTGCGTCATCGGCGGCGGCCGCGCTCCAGAGAAGGCCGCGGGCGGCGTCGATGAGGGTGAGGCTGTCGGCCAGCTTGAAGCTGACGGCCTGGAACTCCCTTATGGGTCGCCCGAAGGCCTTCCGACGGGCGGCGTAACGGGTGGCGATATCGAGGGCGGCCCTCGCCATGCCGAGGGCGCCCGCCGCGCTCGTCAGCCGTTCGGGGACCATCATCCGGTAGAAGACCTCGGCCCCCCCGTTGAGCCGGCCGATGAGGTTCTCGGCCGGGACCCGGGCGTCACGGAAGACGAGGCGTCCGGTGCCCCCGCCCCGCGTGCCCATGAGGCCGTAGACATGGGCCACCTCGACCCCGGGCCCCCTGTCGACCAGGAAGGCGCTTATGCCCTTGTGGGGCGCGGCGTCGGGGTCGGTCCTGGCGTAGACCAGGAAGTAGTCGGCCCCTTCAGCCCCGACGACGAACCTCTTCTGGCCGCTCAGGACGAAGGTGTCGCCCTCACGGCGGGCCGTGGTCGTCGTGCCGAAGAAGTCGGAGCCGCCGCGGGGCTCGGTCAGGGCCTCCGCCGTCATCAGCTTACCCTCGAGCGTGGGGCGGAGGTACCTCTTCTTCTGGTCCTCGGTCCCGAAGCGATGGATGGCCTCGCCGACGATGGAGGGGAGGGAGTACAGGCAGCCGAGGGAGGTTCCGAGGACCCCGACCTCCTCGATGGCGAGGATCTCGGAGGCCCAGCCCAGTCCACGGCCTCCGTACTCCTTGGGGAACCGGAGACCTAGAAGGTTCCTGGCTGCCGCCTCCTTGACGTACTCCCTGGGGTAGCGGACCCTCTCCGCGTCCATGTCCAGGAGAAGCCGGCGCGGCACGTCACGGGCGAAGGCGCGGGCCTCGTCCCGGACGGCCCTCTGTTCGGGTGTGAGGAGATGGTCGTGCACGTCCCTTCCCTCGCTCTCCCGTCCGGCTCATTCCGTATCGTCGAGGGGAAGGTCGAGTTCCTCGGCGGTAGCCTTGCCTTCGAGGAACCTCACGAGCCGGTCGCGGTAGTCCAGGAGTTCCTGGCGGTGGACCTGGAGTTCCCGGATCATCTCGTCTATCTCCTCTATGCGCTTGGCTCCTATCTCAAGGGTGCGGCGTATCTGCTCCTTGCGTGTGGGGTCTGTGTCGTACAGGTCGAGGAGCTCCTTGAGGTCCTTGAGGGAGAAGCCGAAACGCCGTCCGCGCAGGACGAGCTTCAGGCGGGCCCGGTCCCGTCGGCTGTACAGGCGCTGTCCGTTGTCCCGGGAGCGGTCAGGGGAGAGCAGGCCGAGTTCTTCGTAGTAGCGCAGGGTGCGCGGAGTGACCCCGAACTCGGACGATATCTCGGAGATGGTCCAGGTGCGGTCATCGCCTTCGGTCAAATCCATCACCCCGGAGGCACCGGAAGGTCCCGGGCGCGGTCTACCATCCGTTTGGTTGACCCTACCGCCTATGCTACCTTACGTTTACGTAAAGGTCAACCCTTCCAGACCTGCCGGCGGCGGTGTGGCGCTCGGTGTCGTCCGGCTGAAGCGAATTCTTTCGGTATCTGACGTCTTCTCCGTCGGGTCCCGTCTGCTCGACATGCCCTCTGCCTCCAGAGCCTCGGCGGGCCGGATTTGGCGCCGGACCGTGTCGAACGCCGGACGGCCGCCGAGACAGGACACGTCCGGCGGCCGGGAGAACCAGTCGGCCGCCGAGTACCGAGTGACGGGGAGGAGGTCACCGTTGGACGCGCGCGACCACGTGCGAAGAGCCGTGCGTCACTACCTCGAGAGAGACGAGGACCTGAGCGAGAACCCGGAGGACCCGGCCCGTCTGAACCGCTCCATCCGCGCCGCCTTCACCCTGGCCAGGGCCGCCGTGGCCGCCGCCCGCGACATCCGCGACATGGCCCTGGCCCTCCCGCCGGCCGAGAGGGGCCGGCCGTCTCCTCTTCACCGGCACTACGAGGCGGTCTGGTCTTTCCTCGGCTGTCTCTGGGAGCTCATCGACTTCTGCGAGATGGAGCAGGACGTGGCCGGCCCCGAGGTCTCCGACCCGGTCTGGTTCTTCGGCCGGGCCCTCGACCAGCACCTCGGCGGGAACCCGTTCGAGGCCCTGGCCATCCTCGAGGAGGGGGACCTGTCGGAGGGGGGCGGTGACCCCTGGGTGCAGATGCTGAGGGCCGAGGCCCTCGCGGCGAGCGGAGACCGTGAGGAGGCCATAGCCGCTTGGGAGGCGGCCACGGACCTGGACCCGGGCCTGGTGCCCGCCCACGTCTCGGTCGCGGGTGAGCTGGAAGCCGTCGGGCGGCTGCGTGAGGCCCTGGCCCACTGGCTGGCCGTCAGGAAGGCCCTGCCCCGGGACGACCCTCTGGCCGGGGAGGCCAGACGGCACATCGCCCGTCTCCGCCAGAGGTTGGGGAGAAGGGAGGCGGTGCGGCCGGCTCCGGGCTTCGAGCGCCTGCCGCGCTGGGGACCCTCGTGGGTGCCGGCGTGGCCCGGCGGTGGTCGGAGGGTGGCGGACGGCGAGGCCCGGCCGCCGGAAGGGGTTGACGGCGTGGAGCCCCGGACGGACGCCCCCATGGGAGTCCTGGGCCTGTCCGGCGGGCGGGAGAGGGAGTTGAGGGTCCTCGTAGCCGCGGACGACCCCGTCAGCGAGGGGGTCGTCCGGAGCCGGATGGCCGTCTACCTCGGTGGGGGCCGTCTTGTCGGTGTGGCGGGACAGTCCGCCGGGGTGGAGGACGAGGAGCCTGACATCGTCGTCCTGGCCTCCGGGGTCACGGCCGAGTTCTGCGCCTCGCTGGCGGAGCGGGCGCGGGCGGGCCGGCTGAGGTCACGGGCCGGCCCGGTCCAGTTCCTGTACAACGGGCCTGAGGACATGCTGCCGGACCTCAGGGTCATCTTCGACGGCCTCAGCTTCACGAGCGTGCCTGACATCCGCCCGCCCGCCCCGGAGGCGGAAGACGAGGCGGACGCAGCAGAGGAGGAACAGGCCGAGCCCAGCCGGGCTCGGGACGGCCTGGAGGCGACGGTGGCCTTCATCGAGGAGCGGGTGAAGGAGCGGCGCGACGGGACTCCCGCCGTCCGGGGCGCTCTCGCCCGCGGGGCCGTCGGTCTCGCTCCTGTGCTGAAGTGGCTCGACAGCGGCGAGAGGCGGCACATCGGCCGTCGTCCTCCTTACGACCTCGTGACCCTTGCGGCTGAGCCTGAGGCCGTCGAGGCCCTTGCGGTGAGGGACGGCGAGGTGCAGGGCTTCACCTTCGGGCCGGAAGGCAGCCTGCGGGGGCGGCTTCTGGACGAGCTCTTCGACGAGGTCCCGCATGTCCTGCCTCCGGGCGACACCGCGCTGCTCGTGGGCAGGCTTCTCGGTGAAGGGGCTGCCGGAGACGAGCTGGGGGACGCGGAGGCCCTGGTGGCCGCCGGGGTGGTGTCAGGGGTGCTCCAGCGGGCCGTGTTCGGCCTGCGTCAGGCCGTCCTGGCGGAGACACTCACCGGCATAAGGTCCAGTCACCTCCTTGTCGGCGGGAGTCTGGTCTCGCGCCTGCCGAGCGCCGAACACGCCCTCCTTGCGGCGGTTGACGGATGCCAGCCGGTGGGGATCACCCGGGTCCTGCTCGACCCCTACGGCATCACCGCCGCCCTGGGGGACGGCGCCCGCACCGGGCGGCTCCGACCCGGCGACTCGTCCTGGACCGACGGCACGGCGGCCCTCCTGGCGGGGAGCTGTCTCTGCGTGGCTCCTCTCGTGCAGGCGGTCAAGTGGGGCCGGCCCGGGCGCAAGCTCGTGCTCAGGGTCTCGGTGAAGGGTGCCTGGCGGGACGGCGAACGCACCTGGGACCTCTGCCGGGGGGAGCTCCGGTGGGTCCCTCTCCCGGCCGGCAGGCGCATCGAGCTCATCGTCCGGCCCGCACCTCCCTACAGCGTCGGCCGGGGCCGGGGCGTCGAATGGAGAGGGGAGTTCCTCGCCGGAGGGCTGGGCCTCCTTCTGGACGGCCGGGGGCGGCCGCTCCGACTGCCCGACGACCGGCAGGCCCGCACCACCCTCAGGGCCGCCTGGGCCTCGGAGGTCGTCGGCCGGAGCGGGCCGGAGGCGGCCTACGGCACGATGTCCTCCACATCGTAGAGGACGAGGTTCCGGTCGTCGACGTGCACGAGAAGGTAACGCCCGTCAGCCAGGGCCCGGGCGCTTACCCCGTACGGGCCGGACACGTCGAAGTCGGCCAGGAGGACGGTCGTCACCGGAGCCCACCCGACGTCCTCTTTCTGGAAGAGCCCCGCCTCCCAGCCGTGGCAGAAGCAGGGACGGTCCTCCCGGAACCAGACGAACGGCACGCAGGGGTTCTCCGGTGGACTCTCGGCTTGATACCCGGCGAGGTCCTTTCCCGAGCGGTCCAGAAGAGTGAACTTCGCCGAGTCGGTCAAGGGGTCGTTCTCGGCGAGGAGGACGTAGAGCCCGTCGCGCGAGACGGCCACGGTGCACTCCCGGGCCACGTCTCTCTGCCAGATGAGGGTTCCGTCCGGGCCGCGGTACTCGACGAAACCCTTGCCCAAGAGGGCCGTATCGCCGGAGTCGGCGACGACGGCGGTGCGGTAGGCGCCTTGGGACGACCAAGCGACGGAGCCGGTGTGGTCGAGGGCCACGGCCCCGCTGTCGGTCAAGACCACGACAAGGTCGGCGGAGGAGGAGACGAACGGCCCGCCTGTCACCTCCGATTCGAAGGTGGTCTCCCATCTCGTTCGGCCGTCGGTCCCGAGCGCCATGAGAGAGCCCTTGCCGTCGTCGTCGGTTGCGACGTAGAGGAGCAGGGTCCCGTCGTCGGAGACGACCGGCGGGCTGGTCGAGCGGTGAAGCACCAGCGCGGTGCCCGACCTGTCGACGAGCAGGGTCTCCCACTGTTCTCCGGCCTGGGGCTCCCAGCCGTCCGGCGGCCAGGCCACCAGCAGTCTCCGTCCGCCGTCCACGAGACGGCACACTCCGGGGAGCAGGATGGTCAGGACATCCTCGGCGGTCTCGGGGTAACGCCTCTGGGCTTCGTAGATGAGTCCGCCGTCGGCGTCATACCACGAGAGGGTGAGGAGGGGCATGTTGTAAATCCCGAACTGCCCCCACTTCGGGGAGAGGGTGAGGGCGAACGTCATCACGGCATAGCTGTCCCCGCCGGCCGAGAAGCCCACCGGGAAGCCGCCGGCGACGAACGGGAGCGCCAGGCGCGTCCCGTCCGGCTCGACCAGAGACAGCGGGGTCTCGAACGGGAAGTCCGCGTTTCCCAAGGAGTAGTCGGGGATGAGAGTCCTGGCGGTGCCCTCGTCGACCACGACGCTGGAGTCTCTCACGGCCCACCGGTATGCGACCTCGCCCTGCCCGACCTCGCCGGAGTACGGCCCCCGGAACCATATCGGGTCAAGGTCTGTCGTCGACTCCTGGCCGGCCCCGGGCGAACAGCCCGAGACACCGACACCCACCAGCAACACGATCACGACGGCTACGCCGACCGGGTTCTTGCACCTCAAGACTCGCGCGCCTCCTCTCTCGGAGTCGTCCCGCTCTATGCGGGGTCGACGGCCCGCCGCTCGACGAACCCGTGTCCAATATATGGTTGAGGGCCACCGGTGTCAACAGACCGGGCCCCCGCAGAGATACAGACCAGTTCCCCGCGCGGTGGGAGGGGGGTGCCGGGCACCGCCCGTGCCGGTGCCCGCACCATCAGGTGACTGACGGTAGGAAGGGTATCTCGGGGTGCGACTAGAATGGCTCAGGCAACGGGTTATGACCTGTGGAGGGGGGCGGGAGTCGGGAACCCTTCAGGCCAGGAGAACCAGAGCCGGGTCTTGAGACGTACCGCTTTTCCACCGTTCCCATCTTGTTCGTCCTAAGGCCGCACTCATGAACGCAGCCACCTGGCCCGAGACACTTTAGCCGTCGAAACCCGCACCGGTGGGTCTCGGGACCGTCCTGACGCTTCGCGCCGGTTGCCGCCGGTCGCCCAAGCCGTCCCGCACCTGCCGGAAGGAAAGGGTTTCGTCACGCGGAGGTGTGAGGCATGGCTGTAGAGTCCTTGGGTCCCGGCCGGGAAGGGCGCCCGGACGCGGTCGGCGCCGTCTTGGTCGTCGGAGGAGGCATCGGGGGAGTCCAGTCCGCGCTCGACCTTGCGGAGGCCGGCTTCCGGGTGCACCTTCTCACCAAGGACCCTTCGCTGGGCGGCCGCATGGCCCAGCTCGACAAGACCTTTCCGACCAACGAGTGTTCGATGTGTCTTCTGGGCCCGAAGATGACGGATGTCTTCGGTCACCCCAACGTCACCGTCCATACGCTTGCCACCCTGGTGGAACTCAAGGGACGGCCGGGCGACTTCACCGCCGTGGTGCACAAGGCCCCCCGCTACATCGACCTCGAGGAGTGCACGGCCTGCGGGGACTGTGCCGAGGTCTGCCCGGTCACGGTGCCCGACGCCTTCAACGCCGGGCTAAGCGACCGGAAGGCCGTCTACAAGCAGTTCCCTCAGGCCGTCCCGAACAAGTACCTCATCGAGAAGCGGGGGGTGTCTCCCTGCCGCACCGCCTGCCCGGCCGGGGTGAACGTGCAGGCCTACGTCTCCCTCATCGCCCGGGAGCGCTTCCATGAGGCCTGGGAGGTCATCCGCCGGGACAACCCCTTCCCGCTCATCTGCGGGACGGTCTGCCACCACCCGTGCGAGGACGTCTGCCAGCGAGGCGATGTGGACGAGCCGGTGGCCATCCATCGCCTGAAGCGCTTCGTCGGCGAGCACGTCCTCGCCGACTCCGTCCCCGAGGCGCCCGAGGGCCCGGCCGGCCGCAAGGAGTGGACGGCGGCCTACACCCTGCGGGACGAGAAGGTCCCCCGGGAGGAGAAGGTGGCCGTCGTCGGCTCCGGCCCGGCGGGTCTCTCCTGCGCCTACCATCTCGCACGCCGCGGCTACCCCGTCACGGTCTTCGAGGCCCTTCCGGTCGTGGGCGGCATGCTCAGAGTGGGCATCCCCGAATACCGGCTGCCGCGGCGCCTCCTCGAGGCCGAGATAGAGCTCATCCGCAGAGAAGGGGTCGAGATCAGGACAGGGGTCGCCATAGGCACCGACAGGTCCCTCGACTCTCTTTTCGAGGACGGCTACAAGGCCGTCTTCCTGGGTGTCGGAGCGCACGAACCCCAGCGGGTCGGCGTCCCCGGCGAGGACCTGGAGGGCGTCTACCACGGGGTCTCCTTCCTCCGCCGGGTGAACCTCGGTGAGCGGGTTCCCGTCGGCCGCCGGGTCGTCGTCGTCGGCGGCGGCAACACGGCCGTGGACTGCGCCCGCACGGCCCTCAGGCTCGGTGCGGAGGAGGTCACGATCTTCTACCGCCGTTCGGAGACCGAGATGACCGCCCTGCCCGAGGAGGTCGAGGACGCCCTGGAGGAAGGCGTCCGCATCGAGTACCTCACCGCGCCGGTGGAGGTCCTCGGGGAAGCCGCGGCCCCGGCGGACGGGCCGGACGGCGGGGCTGTGGGGACCGGGAGGGGGAAGGTGACGGGTGTCCGTGCCGTCCGGAACAGGCTGGGCGAGCCGGACGCGAGCGGCCGCCGGCGGCCCGTCCCTATCGAGGGTTCGGAGTTCGAGACGCCGTGCGACTCGGTCGTCTTCGCCGTCAGCCAGGCGCCCGACCTCCTCTTCCTGGCCGACAGCGGGCTCCGGCGCGGGAGCGGGAACACCCTTGTCGTCGACCCCTACACCCTGGCCACGAACCGGGAGGGCATCTTCGCCGGGGGGGACGCGGTCACCGGGCCGGCCACGGTGGTCGCGGCCGTCGCCGCCGGCAAGGAGGCCGCGGAGTCCATCCACCGCTACCTCCGGGGGATGGACCTCCGTGAGGGCCGGGAGTTCCGGGTCGCCTTCGGGGAGACGGGACCCGTCCGGAAGCTCGACATCGACACGAGGGGCGTCAGCCCCAGGCCGCGGGTGCGCTTGAGGAAGCTCGAGGCCGCCACGCGCCGCCGGAGCTTCGACGAGGTCTGCCTCGGGCTCAGCCGGGAGGAGGCCGTGGCCGAGGCCCGGCGGTGCCTGGCCTGCGGGGTGTGCGCGGAGTGCCTTCTCTGTGAGAAGGTCTGCGAGAAGCGGGCCGTGCGCCACGACGACCGGGGCGAGACGGTGGAGCTGAGGGTGGGAGCGGTCATCCTGGCTCCCGGCTACTCCACCTTCGACCCGACGGCGGCCGCCTACGGCTACGGCGTCTACCGCAACGTTGTCACCGCTCTCGAGTTCGAACGGATGCTCAGCTCGACCGGCCCCACGGCCGGGGTCCTCGAGCGCCCCGGTGACGGAAGGCACCCGAAGAGGATCGCCTTCATCCAGTGCGTGGGGTCGCGCGACCTGGCCCACGAGCCGTACTGCTCCGCGGTCTGCTGCATGTTCTCGACCAAGCAGGCCATCGTCGCCAGGGAGCACGACCCCGACGTTCAGGCGACGGTCTTCTATATCGACCTGCGCTCCCACGGGAAGGGGTTCGACCGGTACGTGGAGTCGGCCCGTCGGCAGTACGGTGTCGTGTTCCGCCGGTCGGCCGTCTCGTCGGTGCGGGAGGACCCCGCCACGGGCAATCTGCTCGTCACCTGGACAGGCCCTGACGGGCGGGTCTCGGAGGAAGAGTTCGACCTCGTGGTCCTGGCCACGGGCCTCCGGCCGCCGGAGGAGGCGGACAGATTGGCGGAGGCGGCCGGGATCGACCTCGGGCCGCACGGCTATGCGGAGGACCTCCCACAGGACCACCCGTCCTCCGCGGGGGCCGGAGCCTCGGGGGTCGGGAAGGGGCTCGCCGGTCTCGACCCGTGCCGGACGACACGGCCCGGGGTCTTCGTGGCCGGGGCCTTCCAGGGCCCGAAGGACATCCCCGAGACGGTTATGAGCGGCAGCGCCGCCGCCGGAGCGGCCGGGGGGCTCCTGGCCCTGGCCCGGGGGACCCTGGCCCGGACGAAGACCTTCCCGCCCGAGCGGGACGTCAGCGGGGAGGAGCCCCGCGTCGGGGTCATCGTCTGCCGGTGCGGGATCAACATCGCCTCGGTCGTCGACGTCCCGGCCGTGGTGGAGGCCGTCAGGGCCCTACCCGGGGTGGTGTGCGCCGAAGAGTTCCTCTACACGTGCTCGCAGGACTCCATCGGGGCCATCAAGGAGCTCATCGCAAAGCACCGCCTCAACCGGGTCGTGGTCGCCTCGTGCACGGTCAGGACTCACGGTCCCCTCTTCCGCGAGATGATGCGTGAAGCCGGGCTCAACCAGTTCCTCTTCCACATGGTGAACATCAGGGAGGAGTGCTCCTGGGTCCACAAAGGCTCCAAGGCGGCGGCGACGGCCAAGGCCAAGGAGCTCGTCGCGGCCGCGGTGGCCAAGGCCCGTCTCCTGGAGCCCCTGACGATGTTCCCCGTCCCGGTTGTCAACCGGGCCCTCGTGCTCGGAGGCGGGCCGGCGGGCCTCGCCGCGGCCCTCTCCCTGGCCGGGGCCGGCTTCCCGGTGACGCTCGTCGAGCGGGAAGGCCGCCTCGGGGGCAACCTAAGGCACCTTCACTCGACCCTGGAGGTGGCTGACGTCCGGGCGCTGTCAGACAGCCTGGTCGGGCGCGTCGAGGCCGACCCGCTCATAACCGTCCTGACGGGCTATGAACTCGCTGAGTTCTCAGGTCATGCCGGCCACTTCACCTCGAGGCTGAGGCCGGCGGCGACGGCGGGAGACGGCGCCGGCGGCGAGGTCCGCGGCGTGGGTCCGGGCGGCTCCGGAGAGGAGGGCCTCACCGTGGAGCACGGGGTCCTCATCGTGGCGACGGGCCACGAGGCCTACCGCCCCACCCCCGGCCCCTACCCTCTCTACGGGAAGAACCCGGCCGTCATCACGCGCCTCGATTTCGAGAGAAGACTCTGCGAGGAAGGCGAGGGATGGCTCGAGACTCTCGGCCGGGTGGTCTTCGTCCAGTGCGTGGGCTCGCGGGGCGAGGACCGGCCGGCGAACTACTGCTCAAGGACGTGCTGCTCGCAGGCAATCAAGGACGCCCTGCTCATCAAGGAGCGGAACCCCGAGGCCGAGGTCTTCATCATCCACCGCGACGTCAGGACCTACGGCTTCCGCGAGGACGCCTACCGGCGGGCGCGTGAGGCGGGGGTCGTCTTCATCAGGCGCGGCGACGGGCGGCCCCCGGTCATCTCCGAGGCGTCCGACGGCCGGCCGCTCGTGACCGTGGCCGACAGCGACCTCGCGTCCGACATCCACCTTCCGGTCGACCTGGTCGTCCTCTCCGTGGGTGTCGTCCCGTCCGAGGGGGCGGCGGCGCTGGCCAACCGTCTGAAGGTGGGACTGAACGAAGACGGCTTCTTCGTCGAGACCCACGCCAAGCTGGCGCCGATGGACCTCACAACACAGGGGGTCTTCCTCTGCGGGGGGGCGCACGCTCCCAAGACCATAGGCGAGACCCTCCTGCAGGCCCAGGGAGCGGCGGCCAGAGCGGCCACCATCCTGGCCAAGGAATCCCTCATGGCCGGGGGCATCGTGGCCACGGTCGAGGAGACGAAGTGTGCCGCCTGCCTCACCTGCGTCCGGGTCTGCCCGTTCGGCGTGCCGGCCATAAACGAGCGGGGTGTGGCCGAGATCGATCCTGTCCAGTGCCGCGGGTGCGGGACCTGTGCGGCCGAGTGCCCCGGTCACGCCATAACCTTGCCGTGCTACCGGGACGACCAGATGAGGGCGTCGGTGGAGGCCGTGTTGAGAGGGGTCGCGACCTAGCCGTCGCGTCGGCCTGCGGTCGTGGAGGCTTCAGCCCGGCGGTCCTGCCCCCAAAAGAGGTAGGGCCGCCTTCTTGTTGAACTCCTCCATCCCGGCCCGCGACGCGGAGCGCCGGGACGGTGCAGAGCCTGAAGAAGACGACCCTGGGGGAGTGGACGACGTGAGCAAGGTTTACCGCCTGTACCTCGAGATCGGTGCCAAAGACGGCTGGTGCATGGTCCACTGTCCGGAGCTGCCCGGCGTCGGGTTCAAGGCGCCGTCGCGCGAGATAGCCGTCTCTCTGTCCCCGCTCCGTCTGGAGGCGGAACTCGAGTGGGCCCGGAGGGTGGGACTAGAGGTCGAGCCGGCCGGCAACCCCCCGGTGGAGGTGGTCGGTGCGGTGACCGTGGACGTCCCGGTGGCCGCGGGTGAGACCGAGGCCATCAGCGGTCCGGAGATGGTCCCCCTGGACGACGAGTATCTGTCGTTCATCCGGCGACACCTCGAGGCTTCCCGGAAGACCCTCCTCGACCTCGTGAAGCGGCTACCTGACGCGGCCTTCGGCTGGCGGCCGGGGAAAGGCAAGCGGACCATCGGGGAGATCCTCGGGCACATCGCGAGCGCCGAAGCCTACTACATCGTGCGTCTCGAGCCGCCGGAGGCGGTGACGAAGGCTCTCTGGGAGCAGTACGCGCAGCCGAGACTGCCCATCCTGGAGCGGCTGGCCGAGGTCAGGCGGCTGTGCCTCGAACGGCTCGATGAGCTCAGCGATGAGGACCGCCAGCGCACGACCCGCCACGAGCCGCATTCGGAGACGTGGACGGCGAGGAAGGTCCTGCGCCGGATGGCCTGGCACGAGAGGTACCACACCCGTCAGATCGAGACCTATCTCACCACCTGACGGGCCCGTGGAGGTCAGGCCGCGTCGCCGGGCGCTTCGTCAGCGTCCCCTCCGCCGGTGTCGCCGCCCTCCCCGCCAGCGGGGGGTGATGTCAGGGTTCCCGCAGGCAGGACAGGTCTCAGGGGCCTCCGGTGGAGGCGGCGCCTCACGTCTCCAGCGGCTGCCGCATTCCGGGCAGAAAAAGGTGCGGGCGACGAAGCGGTAGTCGCCGCCCTCGATGCGGATGGCCTTGCCTTGGACAATCCCGCGCGTGAGCTTCTCGCGCGCGCCGGCCAGCAGGCGCTGGAAGGTGCTCTGGGCCAGGTTCATGCGCCTGGCGCACTCCTCCTGGTCGAGCCCTTCGAGGTCCTTGAGGCGCAGGGCCTCGAGTTCGTCCACTCCGAGGCGCACCTCGTCGAGAGCGGCCATCGGGACCCCGGCGGGCTTGAAGTAGGTCACGTCGGGGAGAAACTCGACGAAGCGGGGTTTGCGTGGCCGAGGCAATCCCATTCCTCCCGGTGCCGTGGTCATCGCCTCGGGGGCTCACACGGCTGCCTGCGGTTGTGGTGTGTCCCTTGTGTTCTATGCCCAGTCAAGAGGTCCCTTCGCCCCTGTCAGGGGTTGCCCGCGCCCCCGCGGCCGCCCCGGGGCCTGCCTTTCCGGCCTGCGTTCCCGCGACCGCCCCGGCTCGCGAGGCCCCGACCGAGGACCAGGTCGAGAAGACCCCACGCGGCGGCCGGTATCGCCCACCGTCCTCCTCGGCCGGCCGCGGACCGCCGGCAGGGTCCGCGGCCGCGGCCTGTTCCGGGCCCGCGGCCGCGAGGCCCCGTCCCGTCGAAATCAGGCATCCTTGTCAGCCTCCCGTTCCGTGGTTCTCCCGGCAGCGGTGGCCGCCAGGGTGGGAGCAGGCACCTTCGGCCGGCGGGCCGTGGTCACAAAGACTCGGTCCCGTCTCGAGCCGGCCGGCCAGGAAGGCTCGGACGACCTCGTCCACCGGGCCGCTGGCCCCGACGACGGTCTCGATGCCCTGCTGGGCGAAAAGGGCCTGGGCTCTCCTTCCCATCCCGCCGGCGACGATGACGTCGACCCCGAGGTCGGCGAGGTAGCGGGGGAGCCGGCCCGGCTCGTGGCCGGGGTTGGGGACGACAAGCCTGTTGACGATCTCACCGTCTTCGACGACGAAAGTCGTGTAGGCGGGGCAGCGGCCGAAGTGGGCGGCGACTACCGCGCCGTCCGTGGCTACGGCAATCTTCATGAATGATCCCTCCAAGCGCTCGAATCAGGGTCCGCCGGTCAGGAGGTGCTGAACCGGCGGCGGCCCCCGCCGCCTCCACGCCCGAGACCGGAGTGGGTCGCGACGGTCGGCGACGAGACCTTGGTAAGGTTCCCGCTGACATAGGCGTCCAGGGCTTGGGCCACGGTCCCACCGGCTCCGGCGTAGACCTCGATGCCTGCGGCGGAGAGGGCTCGCATCGGGTTCGGGCCGATGTTCCCGGTGATGACGGCCCCGACCCCGCGGCTTCCCACGACCTGGGCGGCCTGTGTCCCTACACCGTGCGCCGCCTGGACCCCCGGGTTGGCCACCGCCTCGTACTCGCGGGTCTCCGGGTCGACGATGATGAAGTAGGCGCACCGGCCGAACCTCGGGTCGACCGGGGATTCCAGGTCGGGACCTTGCGACGATACGGCCACCTTCATGTCTTCGGCACCTCCTTGTCGCTTTCTCGACGCTTTGCGTCTGACGTGCTGCGCTCCACGGGGAGGAGCGAGGCGACGGTCTTCAGGAAGTCGACCTCGTACTTCTCGATCTCCCCGCGGTCACCGTAGTCCGAGATGGCCGGGTCGAGCGGAAGCTCTCCCAGCGACCTGACCCCTGTCGACCTCTCTATCTCCGGGGCGCGGCTCGGGCCGAAGACCCTTATCTCCTCGCCGCAACTGGGACAGCGGACGGAAGTCATGTTCTCGACGAGGCCGAGTATGGGGACATCCAAGGCCTGGGCCATCTTGATGGCTTTCTTGACCACCATGGCGGCGAGGTCTTGAGGGGAAGTGACGATGATCACGCCGTCCAGGGGGATGGCCTGGAGGACGGTCAGCGGTGCGTCTCCCGTGCCGGGGGGGAGGTCGACCACGAGGTAGTCGAGGTCGCCCCAGATGACGTCGGTCCAGAACTGCTTGACCGCGTTGGAGATGAGGGGGCCGCGCCAGATGACCGGGTCGTCCTCGTGGGGGAGGAAGAGGTTCAGGGACATCACCTCGATGCCCCCCCGCGTCCTCGGAGGCAGAATTCCGAACCCCAGAGCGCCGGCGCGCTCGGTGACTCCGAAGAGCTTGGGGATGCTCGGTCCCGTCACATCCGCGTCCAGGACGCCGACCCGGTAGCCTTCTTTCGACAGGGCGACGGCCAGAAGTGCCGCAACGGACGATTTGCCGACTCCGCCCTTTCCGCTCATCACGGCGACCACGCGCTGGATGCGGCTGTGCTCCGGGACCGGGAGTTTCTTAGGGCGACCCTGTCTTTCTGCGTCCTCGGAGGGCACGGTGTCTTCCTGTTCACGTACCGGTGTCTGCGTCTGGTTGCCGGCTTCGGCCATGAGACCATCACCGTCCTTTTGGTGTCGCTTCGGGTCTTTCTGAATTCAGTTTCTCCCAGAGGGCGCGGATACAGCGGGCCGTCCGGCCGTCGGAGGCCTCGACGATGGTCATACCCCGCACGGCCGCCCGGGTGACCTCGGTGTCGAAGGGGATGAGGGCGACAACCTCGATTCCGCGGGCGGAGCAGCGTTCCCTTATGCGCCGTGTGTTGGCTTCGTCGATGTCGAAACGATTTATGACGACCTGAGCCGGCACCTCGAAGTGGTGGCACACCTCGAGGACCCTTTCCATGTCGTGGAGGCCGGCCAGGGTCGGCTCGGTGACGATGAGGGCCCGGCTCGCACCTGAGAGGCAGGCGATGACCGGACAACCGATACCAGGAGGCCCGTCGATGATGATGAGGTCCTTCCCCTGGGCCTCGGCCATCTCCGCCGCCTTGCGCCGAACGAGGGTGACCAGCTTGCCCGAGTTCTCCTCCCCGGGTCCCAGGCGGGCGTGGACGAGCGGGCCGTAGGGTGTCTCAGAGACGAACCAGCGACCCGAGACGACGTCCCGCATCTCGACGGCGCCGGCAGGGCACACATGGAAGCACACGCCACAGCCTTCGCAGGCGTACTCGTTGACCGCCGGTCTGCCTCCGGAGTCCTCGATGGCGTGGCTCCGGCAGACCTCAAGACACGTGCCGCAGCCCTCGCACTTGTCTTGATCGATGAAGGCCAGCTTGGAAGCCATGAATTCGTGTTCCTCGCGGACAGTCGGCCGGAGGATGAGACCGAGGTTGGCCGCATCTACATCACAGTCGGCGAGGACGGCGGTCCCGCGGGCGAGCACGGCCAGAGAAGCCGCGATGCTGGTCTTCCCTGTGCCGCCCTTCCCGCTGATGATGACGAGCTCGTCGAGGCCGGCTCGTTCGGGCTTGAGGTGTTGTGTCACGGGTCGCTCACATCCGAGATGCGCGGCCGTCGACCATTGGAGGCCCTCTCGAGAATCTCCCGGCCGAGGGCGCTGAACCGGTCCCGCCAGCCGGGCAGGTCGTCCACGGCCGTCCGCCCCCGCGCGTAGGCTTCGGCCAGCTTCCGGTCGAAGGGAATACGCCCGAGGACCGGAAGGCGCTGCCGGGCGCAGTAGTCTTCGACGCGTCGGTCACCCAGGTCGAACCGGTTGATCACGACGCCGGCCGGGAGGCCGAGTTTCCGGACCATCTCGACGGCCAGAGCCAGGTCATTCAGACCGAAGGGGGTCGGCTCCGTGACCAGGACACAGTAGTCGCTGCCCGAGACCGCGGCCACGGCCGGACACGCTGTTCCAGGAGGGGCGTCGATGATGGTGACCCCGCCGGGCCTGATGAACTCCTTGACCGCCCGGGTCACCGGCGGAACCAGGGCTTCTCCGGGATTCAGCCGGCCGTGGACGAAGGCGACCTCACCGGCCCGGCCCCACTCGACGACGCCGATGGCCCGGGGGCGCTCGGTCACGGCCTTCTCCGGGCAGAGCAGGGTGCAGCCACCGCACCCGTGACAGAGTTCGGGGAACACGAGAACGCTGTCGGCTATGACCGTGACGGCCCCGTAGGCGCAGACCTCGGCGCACCGGCCGCAGAAGCGGCAGCGGTCTTTGTCGACCTCGGGGACAGGCAACTCCACGGTGCGGCTTCCCTCGAGGTCCGGCCTCAAGAAGATATGGGCGTTGGGCTCCTCGACGTCGGCGTCGATAAGCCGGACATCATGGAAGGCGGAAAGGGCGAGGGCGAGATTGACCGCGAGGGTGGTCTTTCCCGTCCCGCCCTTCCCGCTCGCCACCGAGATGATCACCCGCCTGTCGGCCCTATCCGTCATCGTCGTCACGGTCGTCTCCGCGACTGATTTCTTCCAGGCGGGCCTCGACGGCTTCCAGCTGCTCTTTCAGGGCCTCGGCCTCGCGCCTAAGGACCTCCTCCTCCGACGGCAGGTCGCCCGCGTAGGTCGGGTAGGGCGCGGGGTAGGCGCCCGGACCGGGGTACCAGCCCGGAGACGCCCAGGGTCCCCAAGGGCCGAAGTAGCCTGCACGAAAGCCCCACCCGCGGCCCCAAGCGGCGCCGCGGCCGCGGCCCCACCAGCGACCCCGGCCGCGACTCCAGCCTCGGCCCCAGCCGGGCCCATAGCCCCAGCCGGGTCCGACCATGAAGCCGGGAACGACGTTCCCCGCGCAGTACCCGAGGCCGCGACCGGTCATCGGACCGAAACCCGCCGGTCCCGTCCTGTCACCTCTCGGCACGTCGACTCCCTCCTCTCGTTCAGGGGTTCTCGGTTCTCTCTGTCAATCAGGTCTGGGAACATCTCGCGCCTCTCTCTACGATAAGCGCTATCAACCGGGTATATACCCGATACTCATTATAATCTTGCTCCCAGCTTTGTCAACGGTCCGCTCTCCCTGAGGGACAAGGTCGTCTGCCGGCGGGGACGGGTGTCAGCGAAGGGAGGCGCCCTTGACACTGGCGGCCGGCTCCGCAGTGAGACAGGCTGGGTCTCGGTGCGGTAGAATGGGTCATGCCTGACCACACCGGGCACGTGCGGGAGCGGACACGCCCGCTCTCTTAGGGCGGAAGGGGGAGGAAGGCTGGACCGGGAGAGTCCTCGATGGCGGCTCAGCCCGCGGAGGGGCGTGCTTTTGGCCCTTGCGCTGGTCGCGGTGTTCGCCGGGCTGGCCTGGGCGATGGCCGTCGGCCGGGCGACGGACCTTGACGCCCTGGTCGCCGGATGGCTGGCGGGCCTGCGCCACCCGGTGGTGACGGCCTTCATGCGGACGGTGACGTGGCTCGGGTCCGCCGCGGTCCTCGTGCCGCTGGGACTCCTCACGGCGGCCTGGGTCTGGGGCGCCCTCCCGACGTCGGCGGCCCCCCCGCGGCGCCAGGCCCGGTACGGGGCGTGGGCCGTCCTCATCGCCCTCAGCGGGGCCTGGCTCCTCAACAGCGCCCTCAAGTTTGTCTTCCAGAGGGCGAGGCCCGGCCTGCCGCCTCTCTCGGAGGCGGCGGGTTACTCGTTCCCGAGCGGGCACGCCATGGTCACGCTGGCCTTCTTCGCGGTGTCGTCCTATGTCGTGGCGGTGACCTTCTCGACGGCCCGCGGCGGCCGGCCCACACTCCCCGCCGTCCTGGCCGCCGCGGCGGCCGTCGTGACGCTGCTCGTGGGCCTTAGTCGGATATACCTCGGCGTCCACTTCCCGACCGACGTGGCGGCCGGTTTCGCGGCTGGCGCCGCCTGGGCGCTCACCGTCATCGCCGGGTTCGAGTGGCTTCGACACGGGCGGTAGGACCCGGGCTAGGCCTCACTCGTGTCCTCCGTGTCCTCTCCGCGTTCCTGAGACCCTGCCGTTCCCGGGCCCGCGCCTTCTTCCCCGACGCCGCGGAGAGTGTCGACGACGCCGTAGATGCCGACGGGAACCGGCATGGCCCGCTTGGTCTCCGTGGGCACGAAGATGACCGTCGAGCGGCCCTCCATGCACATCTCGTAGACCATATTCATCGACCTGAGCTGGAGGGCGACCGGGTCCTGCTCGTAGGTCCGGGCGGCGTCGAGGATGGTCTTGGCCGCGAGGAGTTCGGCCTCGGCCAGCTTGAGTCTTGCCCGCTTCTCGCGCTCGGCGGCGGGCTCGCGGGCGATGGCATCCTCGAGCTGCTCGGAGATGACGACGTCACGGACCTCCACGTTGCGGACCTCGATGCCCCAGTCTCCGGTGAGGGCGTCGAGCTGCTTGCGGATCTCCCGGCCCAGATGCTCGCGCTCTGAGAGGAGCTGGTCGAGGGTGCACTTCCCGATGAGGTCCCTGAGGACGGTCGTCGCCCCCCACTGGGTGGCCCGCTTGTAGTCCTCCACGTTCAGGACCGCCGCCTTCGGGTCGGCGATGCGGTAGTAGACGACGGCGTCGACGGTCACGGGCACGTTGTCGTTGGTCAGGGTCTTCTGCTTGGGGACGTTGTAGGGGATTATGCGGAGGTCCAGGATGTAGGGTACGGTGTCGAGGATGGGGATGATGAAGAAGATGCCCGGACCGGCCATCCGGTGGAACTTCCCCGCCCTCAGGACGGCCATGCGCTCCCACTCCGCCGCGACCTTCATCGAGCTCCAGACGAACAGGGCGGCGAGAAACGCCGCGGCGAACCCGGGGTAGTACCCGAAGAACCAGGAGGCGTAGGAGCCTGCCGCCCAGATGATGACGAACGCCGCGGCCGGCAGGCCGTAGCGGTGGGCGGACGGAACCGAACCTTCGTGCATGATGTAGTCCCCCTCGTCAGAACTCCACCTACCGAACCTCATGAACCACACCTCTCCTTCATGGTAGGTCTCGACCATTGTTTCGGTCGGCCACCACGATGATGTTGAATTATATGCCACCTGAGATGATACCTGCCATCCACTCCCACTTGACCTCCGGGCCGTCTCAGGACTGGACAACGATGTGCCTGTGGCCTAGAATGTTTTAGGCAAACCTAAATCACTCGTTTAGATAGGGATGAATCCTCTTGCCGAGCCCGAGTGTCGAGCAGTACCTCCAATCGATTTGCAAGCTCGGCGGTATCGATGGACGCGTCCAGCTGAAACTGGTGGCGGAGGACCTCAACGTGTCGCCGGCCTCGGTGACCGAGATGGCCGGTCGGCTGGACGGCCTCGGTCTGTGCCGCTACGAGCCCTACCGGGGCATCACCCTCACGGCCAAGGGGCGGACGATGGCCTTGAACCTTCTGCGGAAACACCGGCTGTGGGAGAGGTTCCTGGCCGACGTCCTGGGGCTGCCGTGGGATGTCGTCCACACGGAGGCCCACCGTCTAGAGCACGCCACATCGGACGAGGTGGCCGAGCGACTCGCCGCGCTCCTGGACAACCCTGAGACCTGCCCGCACGGGTTCCCGGTCCCCGGCCCGGACGGGGAGATGACCCCTCGCTCGGGCGTTCTCCTCTCAGAGCTCGAACCGGGCTCGCGGGGCCTGGTCATCCGGGTCATCCGCGAGACGGCGCCTCTTCTCTCACACCTGGAAAGGCTGGGCCTCACGCTCGGAGCGGTGGTCGAGGTCAGGTCTCGGGACCCCTTCGACGGGGCGATGCTGGCCGCCGTCGGGGGCGTGGAGAGAGCTCTCGGCCGCACCGTGACCGAGAGCGTCGTGGTGGAACGCCTTCAGGGAGGTGACCCTGGTGAGCACGCTTGACGCCCTGCCGGTGGGCTCGGCGGCTGTCATCGAGGCGCTGAGGGCCGGGCGCAGCCTCACCGTCCGGCTCGCCTCTCTGGGGCTCGTTCCCGGGGAGAGGGTCCGGGTCCTCGTCAACTACGGGACCGGACCCGTGGTCGTCGCCGTGCGCGGCGGCCGCGTGGCCGTCGGTCGCGGCCAGGCGCGGCGGATTCTGGTGAGGCCCGCGCCGGAAGGAGTGGATGTCGTCTGACAACCATCGCCCTGGCCGGCCGCCCGAACGCCGGCAAGAGCACGTTCTTCAACAACGTCACCGGGTTGGCGCAGCATACCGGGAACTGGCCCGGCAAGACCGTGGAGGTGGCCGTCGGGAACGCGGCCCTCGACGGCTGCAGGGTCCGCATCGTGGACCTCCCGGGGACCTACTCCCTCTTCGCCGGTTCACCCGAGGAGCAGGTCGCGCGAGAGTACATCCTGGCCGGTGAGGCGGACCTGGTCCTGGTGGTCCTGAACGCCCTGAACCTGGAGCAGGAGCTTCCCTTCCTGGCCGAGGTCCTGGCGCTCCCGGTTCCGGTGATGGTCGTCCTCACGATGCTCGACATGACACGGCGTCGGGGCTACACGGTCGACACTTCGTTCTTGGAGGAGCGCCTCGGAGTGCCCGTGGCGGCGCTCGACGGGCGGCGGCGCGGCTCGTACGCCCGGGTGCTGCGCCGGGCCGTCGCCGTCGCCGAGGAGGGTTCCGCCGGAGCGGCGCCGAGACTGCCGTCAGGTCCCCTTGCCGGGCTTGCCGGGTCGGCCGAGTCCGGGTGGGACCCGGTGGCCGCGGCGGCGCGGGTCAGGCCGTGGGCCGACGCCCTCCTCGAGCGGGCTCTCGTCCCGGTGCCGGACGGGCGGGGAGGACCCGGGGCGGCGACCTGCCCGGTCCGGGGAGACGATCTCGAGCCGGCCGACAGGTGGCTGACCCACCCGGTGTGGGGGCTGGTCTTCCTGCTGGGCGTCCTCGGGGCCACCTTCTGGCTGACCTTCAACATCGGCATTCCGCTCCAGGCCTGGATGGAGCAGACCCTGGTCGTCCCGGTGGCGACGTGGCTCGAGAGGGCCACCGCGGACGCCCCGGCCTGGGTCGGGGCCCTACTGGTCGACGGCCTCCTTGCCGGAGCGGGTACGGTGGCCACGTTCGCTCCGTTGCTGGCCGTCTTCTTCACTCTCATGGCCGTCCTCGAGGACTCGGGCTACATGGCCCGGGCGGCCGTCGTCACCGACCGTTTCATGCATCGCCTGCGTCTGCACGGCAAGTCCTTCCTGCCCCTTTTCATGGGCTTCGGTTGCAGTGTCCCCGCCATCCTCGGGGCGAGGACGATCGAGTGGGGCTGGGGCCGCCTGCTCACGGTCCTGCTGGCGCCGGTCGTCCCGTGCGCCGGCCGTCTGGCCGTCCTCACGTATATCGGCGGTGTCTTCTTCGGCCGCGGGGCAACTCTGGTCGTATGGAGCATCGTGGGCCTTGCCCTGCTCTTCCTGGTGGGGTTCGGGGTCGTCCTTTCGCGGTTCTCCGGGCGCGGTGAGCAGTACGAGCTGGTGATGGAGCTACCCGCCTACAGGCTGCCGGACCTCCGCGCGACATGGCGCCTTGTCGGCCGGCGGGTCGGGGACTTCCTGGTGAGGGCCGGGACCCTGATAATCGCAGCCTCCGCGCTTGTCTGGGCGGCCGGCTACCTGCCGGGAGGTGACCTGGAGACGAGCTACATCGCCCGCTTCGGACGGTGGCTCGAGCCTGTGGGGCTGTGGGCCGGGCTCGACTGGAGGCTCGTGGTGGCCGTTCTCACCGGTCTGGTGGCCAAGGAGAACTCCGTGGCCGCCCTCGGCGTGCTGTACGCCGGCTTCGGCGGGGCGACCCTCACCGAGACCCTTCGGGCGACCGTGAGCCCTGCGTCCGCGGTCGCCTTCATGGCCGTGGTTGCGCTTTTCGTCCCCTGTGTCGCGGCCCTGGCCACCTTGTGGCGGGAGACTTCTGGTCAGCGGCTGTGGTTGGCGGTCGTCGTCGCGGGGATGGCCGTCTCATCCTGGGCGGCGGGGTTTGTGGTGTACCGTCTCGCCCTGCTTGCAGGGCTCTAGGTGGGGGACCGCCCCGACGGACAGCGGCCTGCGTTGACAGCCTATCCTGGAGAAATGTAGCATAAGGTGGTTAGGTCTAGCGTCGGCTGGAGGGTTGACGGCAGGGAAGAAGGAACCCTGGATAGAATCCTGGAAAGCGGTGGGAGGCGAAGCGGAAGTGATCGTGACGACGACACCGTCGGTTCAAGGAGCGACGATTGAGAGCTATCTGGGCATCGTTGCGGGAGAGGCCATCATGGGGGCCAACATCGTCCGCGACATCTTCGCTTCTATCACCGATATCGTCGGCGGACGTGCGGGTGCCTATGAGGAGAAGCTGAACCAGGCAAGGCGGCTCGCGCTCGAAGAGATGGAGGCGAAGGCCCGCCGGCTCGGAGCCGACGCGGTGGTCGGCGTCGATATCGACTACGAGGTCGTCCGTGAAGGGATGCTCATGGTCACGGCGGCAGGAACGGCCGTGTCCCTGAGAAGCTCTTCCTAGACACGGGGAAGAAGTGCTGACCGATGAGGAAGCTGGATCCAGGACGCGTTCTTCTCGGTATGGTCGTTCTCGCCCTCGGCGGCTTTCTGGTGTTGGTCAACCTTCGGCTTTCGAGATACGAGATCCTGGGACTCTGGCCTCTTCTTCTTATCGTCCCAGGCGTGGTTCTCTTGAGTCTGGCGGTGGTCGTCTCCCCGCAGGACCAGAGGCCCAACCCGCTCCGCCCCACACACGCAGATGACGACTACCCGGAGGTGCACCGAGGCCCGCTTCTCTGGTAGCCTTGACCTATCGCTTGGGACCCACCCCGGTATCGGCGCGGTCCAAAGGAAGATTTCACCTTCGTAGCCGGCTGAGTGAGTCTTGCCCTGTGAGATGACTGTTTCCTGCCGCTTCATGTCCAGTCACAAATGCCCGAGATTTCTTTCCCCGCTGCAGGATTTGGGCGATGACTGGATAAATGTGGTCATACCAAGGGCTTGTGCGCACCATGTTGCAGGCAGGAGGGATGCTGAATGGGGACCGACCATTCGGACCTCGAGATGCTCACGACCACGGAGATGATGAGGCTTCTCAAAATCAAGAGCCGGACCACCATACGTAAGCTTGTCCAGCGTGGAGACCTGCCCGCGTACAGGGTCGCCAGGGACCTCCGCTTCAAGCGGAAGGACGTCGAGGCCTACCTCGAGCGGAACCGTGTGAAGCCCTGAGGTTCCTCGTGTCCTGCTCCCCGGGGCCTAGCCCAGGAACAGGGGTGCCCCGACGAGGGAGACGATGGCCATGAGCTTCAGAAGGATGTTCATGGACGGCCCGGCCGTGTCCTTGAACGGGTCGCCGACGGTGTCGCCGGTCACGGACGCGGCATGAGTCGGGGTGCCCTTGCCGCCGAGGTTCCCGGCTTCGATGTACTTCTTCGCGTTGTCCCAGGCCCCGCCGCCCGTGGTCATCATTATCGCCAGGGCCAGACCGCTCACGAGAGACCCCGCCAGGAGCCCTCCGAGAGCCTCCGGGCCGAAGAACAGGCCCATGATGACCGGGCTCGCCAGCGCGAGGACCCCCGGGACGACCATCTTCTTCAAGGCGGCCGTGGCGCTGATGTCCACGCAGCGGGCGTAGTCAGGTTCAGCCTTGCCGTCCATGAGTCCGGGTATCTCGCTGAACTGCCGCCTGACCTCCGCGACCATCTCGTGGGCGGCCTCACCCACGGAGCGCATGAGAAGAGACGCGAAAAGGAACGGGAGCATGCCTCCGATGAGCAGGCCGAAGACGACCTTCGGAGAGGTGAGGTTGATGACCTCGAGTCCGGTCGTGGCGACGTAGGCGGTGAAGAGGGCCAGGGCGGTGAGCCCGGCCGAGCCCACGGCGAAGCCCTTGCCGATGGCCGCCGTGGTGTTGCCGAGGGAGTCGAGCTTGTCGGTTATCTTCCTTATCTTGGGTCCGAGGCCCGACATCTCGGCGATGCCGCCGGCGTTGTCGGCCACGGGCCCGTAGGCGTCGACGGACATGGTCATGCCTATCGTCGAGAGCATCCCGACCCCAGCCAGGGCTATCCCGTAGAGGCCGAAGAGCTTGAAAGAGACGAGCACGGCGGCGGCGACGATGATGATGGGCAGGGCCGTGCTCTCCATGCCGACGGCCAGGCCGGTGATGATGTTCGTCGCCGACCCCGTCTCAGAGGCCTTGGCGATGGTGACCGTCGGGCTGCCGGACGTGTAGTAGTCGGTGGCCTGGGCGATGACCAGGCCGGCCGCGACCCCGGCCGCCGCCGCCCAGAAGCCGGCCAGGGAGCCCAGAACGGCCGTGGCGGCGAAGTAGAAGCCGACGACGGCCGCTCCAGCCGCGACCCAGGTCCCGACCCGGAGAGCCATCTCCGGACGGTCGCCTCCGAAGAGCTTCACGTAGCCGATGCCGAGAAGCGAGGCCGCCGTCCCGATGGTGATGAGGGTGATGGGGAAGAGCATCCCGGCCACACCGAGGACCACGGCCCCGATGGCCATCGCCGCGATGGCCGAACCGACGTACGACTCGAACAGGTCTGCACCCATGCCGGCGGTGTCTCCGACGTTGTCCCCGACGTTGTCGGCGATGACGGCGGGGTTGCGCGGGTCGTCCTCGGGGATGCCGGCCTCGACCTTACCCACGAGGTCGGCGCCCACGTCAGCCGCCTTGGTGTAGATTCCGCCTCCGACCCTGGCGAAGAGCGCGATGGAGCTTGCTCCGAGGGCGAACCCGTTGATGACCGACGGGTCGCCGTAGACGGCCAGCAGAACGGTGAGGCCCAGGAGACCGAGACCCGCCACGGCCAACCCCATGACCGCCCCCCCGGACAGGGCCATGCGGAGGGCCTGGGCAATCCCGGAGCGGGCCGCCTCGGCCGTTCGCACGTTGGCGAGCGTGGCGACCCTCATCCCGACGAACCCGGCGACCCCGGACGATATCGCGCCGGCGGCGTAGGCGACGGCGGTATGCGGGCTGAGGGCCAGGGCGAGGGCGGCGGCCAGCAGGACGGCGAACACCAGGACCGTCGTGTATTCCCGGCGGATGAAGGCCATGGCTCCGGTCCGGATGGCGGCGGCGATGCCCTTCATCTTGTCGTCGCCTTCCGGGGCCCGGGCCACCCCCGCGGCGAGAAGGCCCGCCGCCGTCAGGCTGAGGAGCGACACTCCGAGGGCCAGCCACAAGGTGAGATTCATAAGAGGTTCTCCCCCCAGGAAAGCCCCGGAGGCCCGGAACCACACCCGCGGGAGCGCGGGCCTGGTCGCCGGGTCCTAACGGGACATGGCGTCTCTGATGTCGGGAACGGTTCAAGGCCGTCGCGGAAACTCCTGCATGTCATGAAAACACGACGGCGGTTGACGCCTATAGGTGCCGGGCGCGAGGCCGCGCGTGGCGCCAAGGCCGCCGAACGGCGGCGGTGCGGGAAGAGAACCTGGCCTAGCCGCGGGGTCCCGGGCCGGACACGAGGGGCAGCCGGCGGGGAACGAGGGGGGTCGTGCCGTCGAACAGGTCGGGGTGGCCCAGCTTCGAAGCGACGGCCGCGGCCACCGCCCCGAAGAGGGTGTGGTCGACGAAGGCGGTGAGATAGGTCTCGGGAAGCTCCGGCCTCACGTTCGTCGCGCCGAACGTCCCCAGGACCCCGTAGAGAGCGGTCCAGAAGACCTGGCCGGAGATGGCCCCCTTCAGGACAGCCCGGTCCTTGCCGGTGACCGACAGCATGTAGACGGTCAGCACTCCAAGTACGATGGCGATTATGCTGTCGGCCAGGTAGCCGACGGCAAGACCTTTCGGTTGGGTCACCTTGTGCGGTGGGATGAGCATCCCGGCCGCCCTGAGCGGCCCGTGAAGCTCGGCCCAGTCAAGACGCATCGCCGTCTTCGAGGTCAACAGTTTCACGGCGTTGGCCGCAAGCCCGGCGACGGCTCCGAGCACGATCCTGTCGCGTATCCGCATCTCCGGCCTCCCGCTGGTGATGGGCTGGGTCGCCCCGCTCCCTTAGTTTGCCGGCGGCGCGCCCGAAGATACCCTTGACGAAGACGCCTTTCTGGCGGCGCCGCGGTCAGGTTCCCCGGCCTTCCGCGCTCCCGCCATATGTGCCGACGCGAGGCCATATATACGGGCGGGGGGAAGGGCATGGAGCGCCGGAACGGGCCGCGTGGCGGCCGGAGTTCCTACACCTTCGTCCAGGGTGCGGCTCTCCTGGCCGCCGCCAGCCTGGCCAGCCGCCTCATCGGGGGCCTGGCCCGCATCCCCCTGACGCGCCTCCTTGGAGGCGAGGGGATGGGGCTTTTCCAGATGGCCTATGTCATCTACACCCTTGCCATCACCTTCGCCACCTCCGGGGTGACCATCGCCACCTCGCGTCTGGTGGCCGACAGCGTCGCCAGGAGCCGACCCCGTGAGGCCCTCGCCTGCCTCCGCACGGCCCTGGCGGTGGCCGTCATCTCCGGGGCGGGCTTCTGGCTGGTCCTCGACCGGTGGGCTCTCCTCCTGGCCCGCAGCCTCCTGGGGGAGGCGAGGGCCGCCTCGGTCATCCGGGCCATCGCCCCCAGCGTGATACCCGTCTCCATCATCGCCGCCGTGAAGGGGTACTTCCAGGGTCTCCAGAGGATGGCTGCGCCTGCGACCGCACAGGTCGTCGAGCAGCTAGTCCGGGTGACGGCCATGATGTGGCTGGTTTCGAGCCTGCGCGCTGAGGGCCTCGAGCACGCCGTGGGCGGAGCCGCCTGGGCGAACATGGTCGGGGCGACCGCGGCCCTGGTGATGCTCCTCGCGCTCCTGGCGCACCCGTCCGCCAGACCGGGTGTCGGGCGGGAGCGTTCCCGGCGGTCGCGGCGTCAGGCGGCCCTCGGCCCTGGTAGGCTTCTCGGGCGCTTCACCGGCATCGCCGTTCCCGTGGCCGCCGGTGCGGCGCTTTTCCCCCTGACAGACGCGGTCCAGACGTTCCTGGTTCCCGGGCGGCTGCAGGCGGCCGGTGTCGACCCCCGCCAGGCGACGAACCTCTACGGACAGCTCCACGGGATGGCCTATCCTCTCGCGGGACTGCCCGCCATCGCGGCCTCGGCTCTGGCCGCCGCCCTCGTCCCGGCGATCACGGAAGCCGTGGTCTGCGGACCCGCGGGCCAGGTGTCTAGGCGGACGGAGGCCGCCCTCCGGCTCACGGTGATGTTCAGCCTGCCGGCCGCGGCCGGACTCGTCGTGCTCGCCAGGCCGATCAACGAACTTCTCTTCGGGATCCCCGAGGCCGGCGTCCCCCTCGTCTACGTCTCCGCGGCCTGCGTCCTGATAGCCCTGCAGCAGACGACGGCAGGGGTTCTCCAGGGACTGGGTCGGGTCTCCGTCCCGGCCTACGGCCTTCTGGCCGGGCTTGTGGCCAACGCAGCCGTGACCTACTTCCTGACGGCTGTCCCGGCGCTGAACATAAGCGGCGCGGCTCTCGGCATCGTGGCTGGGTTCCTCGTCGCCGCAGGGGTGAACCTCGCTGTGGTCGTGGGGGTGACGGGGGCCGGGCGGGACGTCCGGGGCCTTGTCGTCAAACCGGCGGCCGCGGCGGCGGTCATGGCTGTCTGCGCCAGCGCGGTCTACGAGCTTGTGACGTGCGGCCTGGGTGCGGGGAACACCCCGGCCACCCTGGCCGCTGTGGGAACCGGCGTGGTGTCCTACGCCGCCGCGCTCTTCCTTCTCGGGGGAGTGAGGAGGGAAGAGCTCGAGATGGTGCCTGTCCTCGGACGCCTCGTCAGGCGTGGGCCCCGTCCCCGCTGAGGCCGTCCCGCGCGGGTCCCGACCGCATCGGGCGCACCGGGGCCCGGTGGCGCAGGCTGCGGCCGCGCTCGGGCAGCTGACGCAGGTTCGGGTCCCCTCACGTCACGGGCAGTGCGGTCGGCCGCGCCGGAGAGGTCAGGTAGGAGAAGACCCGCCCGGCCTTGAAGAAGCCCCCGGCGGCGGCGGCGCTGCCCGGGGCCGCGTTCTGCGGAGCGGGGCGGCCCGGGACAGCCCGGCCGTCCGGTGTAGACGCGATAGACAGGGGGGACCGAAGAGTGGGTGCGCGGACCGACAGGGCAGGTTGCGGTGGCGGCCCGAGACTCGAGATCAGCCGTCATGAGCTCGAGGAGAGGCAGGGAAGGGTCAGGGAACGGCTCTGCCGCGATTCGCTCGAGGGCATCGTGTTCTTCGGGTCCACGTCGATCTTCTACCTCACCGGGTTCGCCTTCATCCCGACCGAGCGGCCGCTGGCCTTCATCCTGCCGGTCGAGGGTGAGAGCGTGATGTTCGTGCCGCGCCTGGAGAAGGAGCACGTGCGGGTGATGGGTGCGGTCGTGGACCGGGTCGTCGACTACCCCGAGTACCCGGGCGAGACGCACCCCATGCGTCTGCTTGCGGACCTCCTCCGGGAGACGGGTCTGGCCGGCCGCCGCCTCGCGGCCGACGCCGCCGGCTACGGCTCGCCTTGGGGCTATTCCGGCCCCACGCTGGAGGAGGTGCTTGACGGGCGGGCGCCGACCCTCCTCCCCAAGTTGGTCGAGGAGCACCGGATGATAAAGTCGGAGGCGGAGCTCAGGCTCATCCGGGAGAGTGCCCGGTGGGGGAACCTGGCCCACGCCCTCCTGCAGGAGTACTCCGTGCCCGGGGCCGTGGAGACGGAGATCTCCGCGCGTGCGTCCATGGAGGCCACGGCGGCCATGGTCCGGACGCTCGGGCCGTCGCTGGACCCGCGCGGAGGCGAAGGCGCCGCGGCGGGCTTCAGGGGACAGGTCGGCCCGCACTCGGCCAATCCCCATTCGGTCACCCGCAACGCCCGCCTGCGTCGGGGGGACGTCCTCGTCACGGGGGCGGGGGCGACGGTCTGGGGCTACGTGAGCGAACTGGAGAGGACCATGTTCGTCGGGGAGCCCAGTGCCGAGCAGAAGAGGTTCTTCAGCCACATGCTGGCCCTTCAAGAGACGGCCTTCGAGGCCATCGTCCCCGGCCGACCCTGCTCCGAGGTCGACCGGGCGGTGAGGGCTTATTACGAGAAGCACGGCCTATGGCCCTACTGGCGCCATCACGTGGGACATGCCCTCGGCATCCTCGGCCACGAGGCGCCCTTCTTCGACATCGGCGACGACACCGTCATCCAGCCCGGGATGGTGTTCAGCGTCGAACCGGGACTCTACGTGGAAGGGCTCGGCGGCTTCCGGCACTCGGACACGGTGGCCGTGACCGACGACGGCATCGAGTTCCTCACCTACTACCCGAGGGACCTGGAAAGCCTCATCTGCGGCCTGTAGTGTCCTGCCGGCAACTCTTCCCGCCCCGGGCGGACGGCGCCGATCCCTTTGCCTCGCCGGCGGTGCCCTTCGCGGCCGATGGTTCCTCGTCCGGTCCCGGCCGAGCGGGACCCTGGCCCTCCCTGGAGGACACCCTTGGAGAGCTTCTCCCGGGAGGCCCTGCCCCCGACCTGCCGCGGGCCCTAGACCCGCTCTCGGCCGTCCTGGACCCGACCCGCCCTCCCGAGGTCGAGCCGGGCGCGGACGTGCCCCGGCCCGAGGAGTGGAGGCCCCCGCCCCTTCCCGAGGACCTTCCCGCTCACCCCGCCGACCTGGTCGACCCCCGCACCGGAGAGTTCCTCTTGACCGCCCAGTACTTCTCCATCCCCGCCCTCGGCCCCGACCTGGTCGCCTCCGCCAGCTGGACGGGACCCGCCGCCGACGCCTCCGGAGACGGGTCCGGTCCGGCCGCCGCCAGGGCGTCCCTGCTCGGCCCGGGATGGAGGTTCTCCTACGACCAGTGGCTCCAGATGACGGTTTCGACTACTGGGAGACGGTGAAGTGGATCGACTACACCTACTGGGCCACTGTCGAGTACCGGGAATGGTTGGAGGTCAACGACCTCATCGGGCCGAAGCGGGAGGAACTCAAGGAAGTGGCCGGCTCGGCCCCGCCGTCGTCCCTGGCTGGGTCGGAGGCGTTCCAGAGGGTGGCGGTGAACCCCGCCTACTACCCGGGTGGTCTTCCAGAGGAGCAATTCCCGGTGGGGTGGGGCGGACGGGAAGTGGGGAGCTACTACGTCCAGCCTCTGGAGCCGCCCGGGCCCGTGGTGTCAAGGCCGCCTGAGAATTGACCCACCTCGGCCGGTGGGCCTGTTGCCAAACCCGTACAGGAAACGGTGCATGGGGCGCGAATCTCCTGTCTTGGGTGAGACGCCATGATGGGCCTCAAGAGGATGCAAACCAAATGGTTCTACAGCTTCTCCTTGGAGGAGCGGGTTCCCCAAGACCACCTGCTCCGCGCACTTGGCAACCGTCCAGTACGAAACGCCCACGCGCACCGCGAGCATCTCGCGGCTCAGACCCAAGGCCTCGCGGGCCTTCCGGATCCGGGCCCCCATGCTGGCCAATTGAACACCCCACGAAGAGATTAACACGCCCTGTCCAATCTGGTGAACGCTTCTGCCCAAAATGGGCAACCCACCCCCTCGACAGTTGGACAGTTTGGACTGTATCCTCGGCTAGACTAGCTGTCCAGGGAGCGTTGCTACTCCATGTCCAACCGGTGTAAACGAAAGCCCCAGCGGAGGAGCGAGCTCAATGCGGCCCGGATACCTCGCGGATTGTTAGTCAAGGAGGACGTCCCGGAGGCACCTGCCGCTGCGGGTGGCTGAGGCGCTCAGGGTGAGCTTGAGGGGTAGGGATGAGGATGGCAGGGCAAGAACGATATGCACGACCTCCGGGGCCAGTTGCTGTTGATGGGGTTCGGCCGCGTCCGGAAACGGTGTGGGTGGGGTGGTGAAGTGCAGAAGCCATGCTGTGGTGAGGCATTCCGCGCCCTGCGTGGACCGGTGAAGGTGTGTGTGACGACAGTACTCTTGCTGGCTGTAGCCTTCGGTCTCCTTTCGGTGTTCGGATGCTCTCCGAGGGTCCAAGAGCCGTCGGAAGAAGAGTCGGCTGTCGAGGAACCCCAACAGCCGGCAGAGCCAGCGGAGCCCGAGGAAGAGCCCCAGGCTGAGGAAGAGGTTGTGGTTGGGCCTCCGCAGACGGCTATAGACAAATACAAGGGGTTGTGGTTGCCGTTCTTAAACGATGCGGGGATTGCCTTGAACGAGGTTGACAACCTCAGAGCGGACGGTGTGAACATCGTATCGCTTGGGATAAGCATCTACCTGGACGGCGATGTCATCAAAGACAGAGACAGGGCTGAAATCAAAAAGATGGTGAATGAATTCCATCGAAACGGCATCAGGACCTGTCTGGTTTTGAATCCCGGCCATCCCGAATTCGGCATCGACCCTTTCTCACCTGAAGCCAGCGGCAGGCCGCTGTTTGAGAGGCTCACGCCGCTTGCCCTTGAGTGGGCGGCCATCTGCGAAAAGTATGGAGTCGAGATGTTCTGCCCGGCCAACGAGCCCCAGTTGATGGCGTATCAGAAGGAACAGGACATCTCTGACTGGGCGCAACAGATACTGCCACGGCTCAGGGAGGTCTACACCGGGAAACTGGTGTTCCTGGCCCAGTATACCGCCGAGGGACTGCCCCGGTACAATCTGGCTGGCTATGATTATGTGGCTATCGGCGGCGTGGGCGCCGATAGCGATGTTGATCAGATGCCGTGGCGAACTGAGGAGAAGATAGAAGAAACCCTGGACAGCCTGAGGACCCTCTATCCTGGGCATAGATATCTCTACTTCGGTGTGGTTGCTTTCACCGGTCCGGACTTCTACTGGTGGGAGCCGATTGCTCCGGCGAACATGAGAGAGACCAATCCGAACCTACCCTCTGACTTCTTCCTCGTCTCGTTGGAAGGCCAAGCCAAGTTCTATGATGTATTCTTCAGTAAGACCTGGGATGGGGTTGACGGCTATTTCATCGGTGCTTACAAGGGCACCGAGTACCGGGACAAGCCGGCGGAAGAGGTCATAAGGAACTGGTTCCACACCGGAGACTGATTGCCACGGTCAGCGGCAGACCTCGCGGCGGTGGCCGATCTTGACGATTGTCACGACCAACCGGAGGTCATCCACCTCATAGAGGATGCGGCAATCGCCTCGCCGGACCCGTTAGCGGTCTTTGCCGGACAGCTTCTCGTATTGCATTCCGCTTGCCTGTGGAGAGCACCGGAGAGGTCGTCCTGCGCCGCGCCCGTCCCGAGGGCGCCGGCGACTTCGCCGGCCTAATGATTGAGTCCTCGCCACGCTTCTTCGGCGCGGCTGCCGGTCGTCAGGTTCGCCGGCCGGAGTTCCGAGTTCGTGCGGATGGCGAAAAGAGGTAGTAGGCTCTGAAGAGGGGATGTCTACCCCAGACTCCGTTGCATCTTCCCCATCCGGATGGTCCGGTTGGTGTCCGGGCCGTTGGACCGCCTCACCTCGGTCAGACCGCGGCCGGTGCCGATGAACTCGGGTGGGAGCCCGATGGTGTAAAGGGCGGCGGTGAAGGTGATAGCCCGCGGCAGGAAGACCTTCAGGTCGGTGTTGAAACGGTGGAGGCCGTCGGGCCAGTTCTGTCGTCACCCACTTTCTTTGGCCGCACCCTTCCCACATAGCGTGGCCGGCCCGGGGCGGTGAGGAGGTCGCCTGAGACTTCCTCCCCACCACCGTCGTTCATCCGCGTCAGCCTCCGAGGTCGTCCTCGAGTTCGGCTATGGCTTTCC
>ENA-OSAE01000194-OSAE01000194.1-marine-sediment-metagenome-genome-assembly--contig:-NODE-194-length-39973-cov-46.723107_pt1 | contig 39973 bp, 41 predicted proteins | sample MGYA00237870_ERZ529317 | MGnify/ENA primary metagenome ERZ529317 (study PRJEB26369, sample SAMN03142812) | marine sediment metagenome | biome: marine; feature: borehole; material: sediment... | reverse complement strand
ACCCTTGGGACCTGGTGCAGCCCCAGGATGGGGTGAGCCGACATCGAGGTGCCGATCCTCCCCGTCGATGTGGACTCTCGGGGGAGACTAGCCTGTTATCCCCGGGGTAACTTTTATCCGCTGATCACTGGCCCTTCCACACGGAGCCAGTGGGTCACTAGGACCGGCTTTCGCCTCTGCTCGGCTTGTAGGCCTCGCAGTCAAGCCCCCTTCTGCCCTTGCACTCAACGGCTGATCGCTAACCAGCCTGAGGGGACCTTTGTGCGCCTCCGTTACGCTTTAGGAGGCTGCCGCCCCAGCAAAACTGCCCGCCTGGCGCTGTCCCAAGGCCGCTGCTAACGGCCTCCGGTTAGAGCCTCAGCAGCCGAAGGGTGGTATTCCAAGGACGGCTCCACCCGAGCTGGCGCCCGGGCTTCACAGCCTCCCACCTATCCTAGACAACGGATGCCAAGACCCAACACCAGGTTGCAGTAAAGCTCCACGGGGTCTTTCTGTCCCACCGCGGGTCACGGGCGTTTTCACCCGTGCCTCGAGTTCACCGAGCCTCCGGTCAAGACAGCGCCCAGGTCGTTGGACCTTTCATGCGGGTCGGAACTTCACCTTTCCCCGTGTTTCCACGGGAGGCAGACTATCCCTTATCCTCACCCAGCGCCCTTAGGAGCACTTCCTTCTTGTGCCTTCGCTTCCCAGCAGGGTTCATCGAGTAAGACAGCTCGATGATCTCCCGCAATCGGTCACGATTGAGATGGAGGTTGGCGTGCACCATCCTGCAGATCCGCGCGAACTTGCTGAAGTCCTGGGCCTTCTCTCCCTGGAGCGGGTACCGCTCGAAGTGCGGCAGGATCCGCCTCACCAGGTCGTCGATGGACCGCACCTCGTATTTATAGGTCCGATCCCCCCGGGAATAGCGGATGCCGCCGCACCGGAAGTAGCGGTGCAGCCGCTTCAGGAGCTCCAGGTTGCCCTCACTTTGGGAGACGGAGAAGGAAGGGCGGGTCTCCACCCCAACCTTCAGTCTCCGTCGCAGGGAGAAGCTCACCACGAATGAGCCCTCTCCCTCCACAAGTCCCGTGACGTACCACGGATGCAGTCTCTCCATCGTGCTTCCCCTTTTCTTTATGAAGGAAGCCTCCATAGGCGCCTTCTCCGGATGAGGCCCGGCGTATTGCGCGCTTGGGGTAAAGCGCGCCTCCCCTTTCGGGTCAGTCGTTACGGGGTCAAGCCCTTGCGGGCCGACTTCCCTCGGGATTACCCCACGCCCCTGTGGGGGCAGGAGGGCTTCCCCGATATGAGCCGGGTTTTCACCGCCCCTCGCGGGGCGGCAGGGCAAGTTCGTGACTTACCCGACAAGGAACTTCGCTACCTTAGGACCGTTATAGTTACGGCCGGCCTTCACCGGGGCTTCAGTTCGGGGCTTGCACCCCTCCCCTTGACCTACCGGCAGTGGCCAGGTTTCAGTCCCTATACATCCCCTTTCGGGTTAGCAGGGACCTGTGTTTTTGGTAAACAGTCGCCCGGGCCGATTCTCTGCGGCCTCCCAGACCACTGGGTTCCCCCAGCAGCCCAAGAGGCGCCCCTTCTCCCGAGGTTACGGGGCCATTTTGCCGAGTTCCTTGACCGGAGTTGGCTCGTCCACCTGTGGATACTCACCTCGCCCACCTGTGTCGGTTTGCGGTACGGACTCCGGACCTACTGGCTAGAGGCTTTTCTTGGCCGCTCAAGCCGCCCCCCTTCGCCCCTTACGGGGCTCGCCATCACACCTCGCCTGGCCGTCCCGCCCCCGCCCCGAAGGGCGAGGACAGGGCGGTTGCGAGGGGGCGGATTTGCCTACCCCCTCTGACTCGGTGCTTGGACAGGCATAGCCGTGAGCCTGCGGAGGAGCTCGCGCGGCGTCCCCCCTTCGCTCGTAGCGCAGGTCCGGAGGGGCCGGAATATTAACCGGCTGTCCATCGCCTACCCCCTTTCGGGTTCGGCTTAGGGCCGCCTAACCCTGGGTGGATCAGCCTTCCCCAGGAAACCTTGGGCATTCGGTGGACGGGATTCTCACCCGTCTCTCGCTACTCATGCCGGCATTCTCACTTCCCAGCAGTCCACCGCGCCTCGCGACGCGGCTTCGCCCCGCTGGGAACGCTCCCCTACCGACGCCCGCCGGAGCGGACGCCCCGCAGCTTCGGCACCAGGCTTAGCCCCGTTACATTTTCGGCGCGCGGTCGCTAGACTGGTGAGCTATTACGCACTCTTTAAAGGATGGCTGCTTCTAAGCCAACCTCCCAGCTGTTTCAGCAACCACACCGCCTTTCCCACTTAGCCTGGATTTGGGGGCCTTAGCTGGCGGTCTGGGTTGTTTCCCTCTCGACTACGGACGTTATCACCCGCAGTCTCACTCCCACGAAACGGCAGGCCGGTATTCGGAGTTTGATTGGAGTCGGGAGTTTCCCCCCTTCCCCAGCCAGTGCTCTACCCCCGGCCGCCTATCACGTGAGGCTGACCCTAGAGCCATTTCGGGGAGAGCCAGATATCACCAGGTGCGATTGGCTTTTCACCGCTACCCACAGGTCATCCCATGGCGTTGCACAGCCAACGGGTTCGGGCCTCCGTGCGCGGTTAAACGCACTTCACCCTGCCCATGGGTAGATCACCTGGCTTCGGGTCTACGCCCCGTGACTAGACGCCCTGTTCGGACTCGCTTTCGCTACGGCTCCGCCCCAGAGGGGCTTAACCTCGCCACGGAGCGTAACTCGCCGGCTCATACTGCAAAAGGCACGCGGTCACCCCCTCGCCAGGGCCCGGAGGCCAAGGCGAGCTGGGCTCCCACTGCACTGTAGGCGGACGGTTTCACGTTCTATTTCACTCCCCTCCCGGGGTCCTTTTCACCTTTCCCTCACGGTACTGGTGCACTATCGGTCAGCCGGGAGTATTTAGCCTTGGAGGGTGGTCCCCCCAGCTTCGCGCCGGATTCCACGTGTCCGACGCTACTCGGGAACGATGGCCAGGGAGGGCCTTCCCTTTCGCCTACGGGACTTTCACCCTCTCCGGTCGCCCTTTCCAGTGACTTTGCTGGCCGTTCGGCTAGAGAAGGCCTTTGTAACTCCCCGGGGCCTCCGCAGCGGCCCCCACCATCGTCCCACAACCCCCCACGGGCAACGCCTGCGGGCTTTGACACCCGTGAGGTTTGGGCTGTTCCCCGTTCGCTCGCCGCTACTAGGGGAATCTCACGGCTTCGCCGTCGATCACAAAGGGGCTGCGCCCCTTTGAAACCCCGAAGGGTTCCAAAGGGATGACATCCCTTTGCGAAAATGGCGAAGCCATTTTGATTTCTCCTCCTCCCGCTACTGGGATGTTTCCCTTCGCGGGGTTCGCCTCCGCCGCTTATGTATTCGGCGGCGGATACCGCACCTTGTCGGCACGGTGGGTTGCCCCATTCGGGAATCCCCGGATCATAGCCTGCTCAGCGGCTCCCCGAGGCTTATCGCAGCTGGCCACGCCCTTCATCGCCTCCGGCTGCCGAGGGATCCACCGTCCGCCCTTACCATCCTTACGTAGCAGACGCCCTATTCACCTTTCAAAGACCAGGGACCACGCGGATTATAACCCTGTCCCCCAGCCCCCTACAAGGGGCGGGATCGAATTATACCGCTTGGGAGCGGGGGCTCCAGTGGCGCTTCACGATCTTGTCGGACCAAAGCCCGTCCAGATCGTAGAAGATACGGGCCTCCCGCTCGAAGATGTGCACCACGAAGTCCCCGTAGTCAAGAAGCACCCAACGCCCCTCGGGAAGGCCCTCCTCGTGCTCCGGGGAAAGGGGCATCCGCTCCATGAGCTCCTCCGCTAAGGCTCGCACGTGCTTTTCGTTCTCGCCCGTGGCGATGAGGAAGTAACTGGTGGGGATGGTGGTGTCGGAGAGATCCACCAGGACCAGATCCTCCCCCTTCTTCTCCTCCAGGATGGCCGCCGCCCGCTCGAGCAATTCCTCAACCGCCAAGCCTGAACCCCTTTCCCAAAATGACCACGAAATCCACCCCCTCGGGCATGGGCTCGGGAAGCGTCCCGGGGAACTCCGCCGCGGGGACAACCTCCACCGAGGGGGCACGCAATTTCAATACCTCCAGGATCAGTTCCTCCTTCCGGGCATCGTCCGTCAACTCCACGAGGACCGTCTGAGTATAGTCCCGCCTGTCGGCCCATCCTTCCCGGACCACCCGGAACCCCCGTCCCTCCAGCCACACCCCGGCGCGACGGGCCAGGAACCTCTCCTCTGAGCCGTTGAGGACCACAAGCACGATCTCGTCCCGGGTGTAAAACCTCTTCTCCTCCGCCCAACCCGTGAGGATCTTGCGCAGCCCCACGAAGTCGGGCTTGTACCCTTCCGGAGAAAGTTGCGCTGGTACAAGCCCGAAGAGCTTCCTCTCCAGAGGAACGTTCCACAGCCGCCGGGCAAGGTAGAGGGCCTCGAGGAAGTCGATGTCGGTGTCCACCCCCCCATCCAGGAGTAACTTGATGAGCGCCTTGGCTGCGCCCAGCCCCCGGGCCCGGAGTTTCTCCACCAAGGCCCACAGGAACTTCTGCTGCCGCCGAAGCCTCCCGAACTCGTCTTCGCCCTCACGGTAACGCACATACTGCAGGGCGTGCCTTCCGTCCAAAAGCTGCTTTCCCGCAGGGATGTCGATTATCAGGTCCTGGGATTGGTCCACGTACGAGAGGTTCTTCTCCACCACGAGCTCCACGCCCCCTAAAGCATCCACCAGCGCTTCGAAATCGGCGTAGTCCACCACCACGTAGCGATCCACCCTCACCTCGGCCAATGCCTCCACCGCCGCGATCAGGGCCGTAAGATCGCCCCGTCGGTAGAGGTCGCGCAGGGGCTTCCACTCCCCCTCATAGTAGCAAAGGAGGTTTGGGGGAAAGGAAAGGAAGAAATAGGGCACGGGGCCATTCGGATCCGGGGATATCCCCAAAAGCGCAATGGCATCAGCCTCAGGTCCCCGGTCCGGGACCGCATCCTCCCCCACGAAGAGGATGTGCACCCACTCGCCCCGGTTGAGGGCCCGTTCAATCTCGGTGGTGGAGTAGAGGAAGTAGAGGCCTACCGCTACCCCCACCAAAACCGCCCCGACGACGCTCCAGAGCCAACGCACGCACAAAGGTAGCGTAAAAGGAGAGCTCCCGTCAACTTGTACAGTGTGAAAAAGGAGGACCCCCTACATCGGTCCGAAGAAAGCGACTACTGGATCCGCCGCACCTTCACCGCGGTGCCGTAGGCGAGGATCTCGGCAGCACCGGCCATGGTCTGGGAGGTGGTAAAGCGGACCCCCACCACGGCATCGGCCCCTAGCTCTTCTGCTTGAGAGATCATGCGCTGGAGGGCCTCTTCCCGGGCCTTGGAGAGCATCTCGGTATATTCCTTGATCTCCCCACCCACCACTCCCCGGAGGCCGGCCACGATATCTCGGCCCAAGTGCCTGGCCCTCACCGTGTTTCCCCTCACCAACCCCAGGATCTCGGTGACCTCATAGCCCGGTATCGCCTCGGTGGTGGTGACGATCACCTTACACCTCCTTCCCTTGCCTCACCTTATCCCGGATCAGTCCCAGGATCATGAGGAAAAGCCCCACCAAAGCCAGTGAGACGACCACTTTGAGGAAAAACGGGACAGAGCTCATCTGAAACAGGAGCCGCACCACCCAGTACACGGCATAACCTGCCGCAAGGCCCACCGCCGTCATGAAGATGACATATCCTAGCCTGAGCACAAACCCATTATACGGCGCGAAGAAGGGTGGATATGGGGGAAGGCTATAATCCTGGGCCCATGATGCGTTACCGCGTTCATGTATCCGGCACGGTGCAGGGAGTGGGGTTTCGCCCCTTCGTCTACCGCATCGCCGTGCAACGGGGCCTTTCGGGCTACGTCAGGAACCTGGGGGACGCCGGGGTGGAGATCGAGGTGGAAGGCTCCCGAGACGTCCTGGACGATTTCCTGCGGGCCCTGCGGGAGGAAGCCCCGCCCCTGGCGGAGATCTCCGGGATCGCCGTCGCCGAGATCCCCCCCAACGGCGAGAGGGCGTTCAGGATCCTGAAATCCAGGGAAGGGGGAGACGGCGGGGGGACGATCCCCCCGGACATCGCCACCTGTGAGCGGTGTCTGGCCGATATCGACGACCCGAAAAGCCGTTACCACGGCTACTGGGGCACCTCTTGCACCGACTGTGGGCCGCGCTTCACGGTGATCGAGTCCCTTCCCTACGACCGTCCCCGCACCTCCATGCGGGACTTCCCCATGTGTGAGGACTGTCGCCGCGAGTACGAGGACCCCCTGGACCGCCGCTACCACGCCCAGACCATCGCCTGTCCCGAATGCGGCCCGCGGCTCTCCTACCTTGAAAACGGGCGGGAAGTTACAGGGGATCCCATCGCCCTCGCCGCACAAGCCCTTAAGTCCGGGAAGATCGTGGCCATCAAGGGGATCGGGGGAACGCACCTCGCGTGTGACGCCACCCGGGAGGAGGTCGTCGCCGAGCTCAGAAGGCGCCTGGGGCGCCCGGGGCAGCCCTTCGCCCTCATGGCGCCGCTTCCGCTGGTGAGGGAATTCGCCGAGGTGCCGCCCGAGGCGGAGCGGTTGCTCCTATCGCCCCGGCGCCCCATCGTGGTACTCCCCAAGAAAGGCGGAAAGCTCGCGGACTCGGTGGCCCCGGGACTCCACACCGTGGGGTTTATGCTGCCCTACTCCGGCCTCCACCACCTCTTGTTCCAGCGGCTCGACTTCCCCTTGGTGATGACCAGCGCCAACCTCCCCGGCCGGCCGATGCTCATCGAGAACGGGCGGATCCTTTCCAAGCTCTCGGGCATTGCGGACGGGTTTTTGCTCCACGACCGCAGGATCGTGGCGAGATGCGACGACTCGGTGGTGCGGCTCGCCGCAGGAAAGCCCGTGTTCTTGCGCCGCTCCCGGGGGTGGGTGCCGGAACCCATCCCCGTCGATCTCGGGGAGGAGGCCCTACTGGCGCTGGGGGCGGAGCTGAACGTGACGTTCGCCCTCTACCACCGAAGGAAAGTCTACCTCTCACAGCACATCGGGAACGTGGAGCACCTGGAAACCCAGGAGTTTTTGAAAGGCGCGATCGCGCATCTCCTCAAGATAACGGGGGCACGGATGCCGAGAGTCCTCGTATGCGACCTGCACCCCGCCTTCCCTACCACGCGCCTGGCCGAAGAACTGGGAGAGCGGGTAATAAGAGTGCAGCACCACGTGGCCCACGTGGCCGGGCTCGCCGGGGAGCACGGGCTAGGGAAACTCGTGGGGATCGCCGTGGACGGTTACGGCTACGGAGCCGACGGAGGCGCCTGGGGTGGGGAGGTGATCGTATGGAGGGAGGGTGAGTGGCGCCGGGCGGGGTCACTTCTCCCCGTCCCCATGCCGGGGGGGGACCTGGCCACGTTACGTCCTGGCCGGATGGCGGCCTCCTTTCTGCTTGCCGCGGGCCTGGACCCCACCGAAGTGGGACTTCCTCCCGAGGAGCTCCGAATCGTGGTGCACCAGATCGAGCGGGGGCTGAACTCCCCCGAGACCACTAGCGCCGGGAGGTTTTTGGACGCGGTGGCGGCGTGGCTGGGTATTTCGCGCGAGCGGACCTACGAGGGGGAGCCGGCGATGCGGCTCGAGGCCGCGGCCGCCGAGGGGAAGCCACTCCCCCTCGAGCCCGTGATCCGGGAGCACGGGGGGAGATGGGTCCTGGACACGGTCGCTATCTTCGGGGAACTGCACCGGCTGAGGCGTGAGGGAGCACCGGCCCCGGATCTCGCGGCCACGGCCCAAGATGCCCTGGCCCGGGGCCTAGCGCGGATCGCGGTCAGGGTCGCCCAGGAAGAAGGGATAGATGTGGTGGGACTCACCGGCGGAGCGGCGGTGAACGACGCCATCGCTTCCGCGGTAAAGCGCGAAGTCGAGCGGGCCGGCCTCCGCTACGTCCAGCACGAGAAGATCCCGCCCGGAGACGGGGGCCTTTCCTTCGGGCAACTGGTCCACGCCGCCCACGCCCTCGCCGTATAGCCCGATCCCACACCTGTATGCAGTCAGCCTCATGGCCCCTATAGCGGAGTATATCACGGGCCAAACGAAGGATAGCTCCCCGCTCAGACGATGTTGCGGAGCCGGGGATCGAGGCGATCCCGGAGGGCATCCCCCAGGAGGTTGAAGGAGAGGACCGAAAGCGCCAGGAACACCCCGGGAAAGATGATGATCCAGGGGGCCCGGATGATGTAGGTGCGGCCTTCGTTCATCATTCCTCCCCAGCTGGGGACATACGGCGGTATCCCCACCCCGAGGAAGTTAAGGGCCGCAACCTCCATGATGGAGAACGCGAACGTGAACGTGGACTGGACGATCACCGGGGAGAGGAGGTTCACCGCGATGTGGCGGATAAGGATCCTCCCCGACGAGGCCCCTAAGGCCCGGGCCGCTTCCACGTAGGTGTTTTCCCGCAAGGAGAGGGTGGAGCTGTAGACCACCCGCACCATCCGCGGCGCCCACACCATCCCCACGGCGATGATCACGTTCACCATGCCGGGCTTGCCCATGATGGCCATGAGGGCCAGCGCCAGGATGATGGCGGGGAAGGCCATGATGGCATCGACCACCCGCATGATCACCATCCCCAACCGATCGTAATAGCCGCCCAAGACTCCGAGCGGTACCCCGAAAACGAGCGCGAACGCGGAGATGGAAAGCCCCAGGATAAAGGTGACCCGCGTCCCCACCAGCACCCGGCTGAAGATATCCCTCCCGAAGTGGTCGGTGCCGAAGAAGTGAGCGGCGCTTGGAGGCTTCAGGCGGTCCAGGACCTTTAGCGCATCGGGATCATAGGGGACGAAATACGGAGAGAAAATAGAGATAACGACGAGGGAAAAAAGCACTCCCACGGCGAAAAGCAGGGCTTTCCGACGCAAGATCAACCTGGCGAAACTCACCACATCCCCCTAGCGGTAACGGATTCGCGGGTCCAGGAAGGCGTAGGTGAGGTCGGTGATGAAGTTGATGATCACGTAAAGCACCGCCACCACCAGCATGATCCCTTGGATGGTGGGGTAGTCCCGCTTGAGCACCGATTGGACGATGAGGCTCCCCACGCCGGGAAGGGCGAAGACGTTCTCCGTCACCACTGCCCCGGAGACGAGGGAGGCGAAGGTGAAGGAGACCACGGTGGTGATGGGGATCGCTGCGTTGCGCAGGGCGTGCTTCAGGATCACCACCGAGTCCCGGAGTCCCTTGGCGCGGGCGGTGGTGATGTAATCGGCCCGGAGGACATCCAGCATGCTGGAGCGGGCGGTCCGGGCCACTAAGGCGGCGTTCACGAATCCCAACGCAAACGCGGGGAGGATGAGGTTCTTCAAGTTGGCGATGTTGCCGGTGGCGATCACCGAGGTATAGCCGGAGCTCGGGAGGAGATGGAGCTTTCCCGCGAAAAGGACCATGAGCATGAGCCCAAGCCAAAAACTCGGGATCGATGCCCCGGCCAAGGCCAAAAGGAGCAGGGAGTTGTCCACCCAGCTGTTGGGCCGCACTGCGGCGATCACTCCCGCGGGAATCCCCAGGCCCACCACCACGATCAAAGCCATGATCCCCAAGAAAACGCTTGTTTCGGCCCGCTGGCCGATGATCTCGAGCACCGGCTGGCGGAAGAAGATGGACTCACCCAAATTTCCCCGGAAGAAGTTGGCGAAGTACTTATAGAACTGTACTAGGATCGGCCTGTCGAGGCCCCAAGTCCGCTTCAGGGCCTCGATCTGCTCCGGGGTGGCGTTGGGCCCGAGGAGGACCGAGGCGGGATCCCCGGGGATGAGCTGCATGAGGATGAAGGTAATGGTGACCACCAAAAGCACGCTCACCACCATCCCCGCGGCCCGCCGCAAGATATAGGACAACATCCGGCCAACCCCTCTTGTTACATGGGGGGCCTCCCCTCACGGGGAGGCCCCCTTGAGCCCTTATTCCTTCCAAGAGTTCCAGAAGTACGGGGCGGCGCCCATGTTGATGTACTCGGTACCGTAGCCCTTGAGGGAAGCGCGCTTGAGGTGCAGCTGGAAGGCATCGCCGAACTTGATGGCGGGGACTTCGATGTACCACAGCTCCATGATGGCCTCCCAGACCTTATAGCGCACCTTGAAGTCGGTGATCTGGTTGAGGACCTCGACAAGGATCCTCTTCTGGGGCGTATCCCACCAACCGGCGTAGGTGGGGCTCAACATGAGCACCAAGGAGGGGTCGGGGATGGTGTAATAGTAAGAAAAGGCGAGCTCCCATTGGGGGTTCTTTCGGTCGTTGCGGCGGGCGAAGAAGGTGGCCTTGTCGTAGACCTGGAGGTCAACGTTGAACCCGGCCTTCTTGAGCTGATCGGCTACCACCAGCGCTTGGTTGTATTGGGCCGTCATATCTCCGGCAACGATGATCCGGAGGGGTTCGCCGTTATACCCTGCCTCTTTGAGCAGTTCCTTCGCCCGCTCGGGGTTGGCCTGATTGTAGGCTTCAGTGCCCGCGGTGGTATACCAGCGGATGCCCGGGGCGAAATAGCTCCCGTTGAGCTTCCAGAACGTGGGATCCCCGTACCCGGCCAGCATAATGGGCTCCATGTCCAGGGCAGCGAGAATCGCCTGGCGGATCTTGACGTCGGCCGTAAGGCCGGAGATGGTGTTACAGAGAGCCATGGGATAGATGGGCGGGTGGTCCACGATGATAGGCACGATGTTCGGGTCACCCTCCACGTTGGGATAGAGGTCGTTGGGGATGTTGACGGCGTAGTCATAGGTGCCCGCTTGAATCCCCACCAGGCGGGCGTTGTCCTCGGGGACGAAGTAGAAGAGGAGCTCGTCGAAGTATGCCACGCGCTTTCCGGCGTAGCCGCTGGCGGCATCCTCCCGGGCTGAATACCCCTCGAACCGTACGAGCTTAATATAGTCGCCGGCCTTCCACTCCGCGAACTTATAAGGGCCGGTACCGATGTAGTTCTCGGGAGATATGGGCTCGCTCCCGGCGGCCTCGGCCACCTCCTTGGGATAGATCCGGGGGCCGCCGTAGATATTGGCGAGGTACGTTTCCAGTGGGGCGAAGGGCTGATCCAAAACCATTACCACGGTGTAATCGTCCACAGCTTTGAGCTCGACCACGTGGCTCCATAAGGCCTTGGAGGTGAGGCCGTACTTGCCCCAGCGCTCGAGGGAGGCTACCACGTCCTCGGCTTTAAGTTCCTTCCCGTTGTGGAATAGGACCCCTTTGCGCAGGTAGAAGGTGACCGTCTTCCCATCGGCGCTGAGCTCCCAATCCTCGAGGAGCATGGGTTTGGGGGTGTAGTTCTCGTCGAAGGCGAAGAGTCCCTCGAAGATGTGCCGGGCAGGGATGCTGGCTGCCACCCCAGTGGTCAGTTGCATATCTAAGGTCCCAGGCTCCGAGGCCAGCGCCACCTTCAGCGTCCCGCCGTACTTCGGCTCCGCCACGCCCAACAGGGCAACTCCTACAAGAAGCACACCGAAAACCACAGATCTACGCCACATGAAACCTCCTTTTAATTTCAGGGGTTTGCAGGTTCTGTTGGGTAAAAATCACCTCCTTTCTCGCATCAAGCGTTGTGCTCCCCATTATAGGGAGGACGCGGCAGGTTGTCAGCCTGCCTAACAACTTGATAGCATTGCAGGTACAGACCACGGAAGTTACCGAGGAGCGTGAGATGATCGATCTGAGCATCGTCCAGGACCAGCTTGAGCGGACCGCAAAAAGGGCGAGGGAACGCGGGATCATCGTCCCTACCTTCAAGCAGATGCGGGATCCCGAAAAATACGTGCCCGAGAAAATAAAGGAAAAACTCAAAGGCATCGGCCTGTGGGACCTGCATCCTTTGAACCTCTTCCGCATCACTTGGAAGAACGAACCTGTACCCGAAGGGGGACTTTACGGGCCGGTAAACCGCCTCGTCTTCCCCCCGGAGCTCACCGGGGTGGACGCGCTGATCATCGGACTCGTGGGGAAATGGTTTCCCACCGGGTCCCACAAGGTGGGCGCTACCTTCGGCTGTCTTGCGCCGCGCTTAGTCACGGGCCAGTTCGACCCCACGTTCCACAAGGCGGTCTGGCCTTCCACCGGCAACTACTGCCGCGGCGGGGCTTATGTGGCCAACCTCCTCGCGTGCGACTCCATAGCGATCCTCCCCGAGGGGATGTCGAAAGAACGCTTCGAGTGGCTCTCGAAGATCGCCGGAGAGGTGATCGCCACTCCGGGGACGGAGTCCAACGTATGGGAGATCTTCCAGAAATGCAAAGAGTTAGAGCGGACCCGCGAGAACGTGATGATCTTCAACCAGTTCGATGAGTTTGGAAACCACCTCTGGCACTACGCCGTGACGGGGCCCGCCATGGAGGAGGTCTTCGGCGAGGAGGCGCGGGATAATCAGCGTCTAGCCGGCATCTTCCTCACCTCCGGCTCCTCCGGCACCCTGGGTTGCGCCGATTACATTAAGGAAAAATTCCCCCACGCGGTGCTCGGAGTGGGGGAGGCGTGGCAGTGCCCCACCCTCCTCCTCAACGGCTTCGGCGAGCACCGGATCGAGGGGATCGGCGACAAGCACGTCCCCTGGATCCACAACGTCCGCAACACCGACCTGGTGATGGCCATCGACGATGAGTTCTCCATGAGCCTCATCCGCCTATTCAACGAGCCCGAAGGCCAAGATTACTTGGTCAAGCAAGGGGTTCCCCCGGCACTCGTAGAGAAGCTCGATTGGCTCGGGATCTCCTCGGTAGCAAACCTGGTGGGGGCGATCAAGCTCGCCAAGTACTACGAGCTCACCTCGCGCGACGTGGTCCTCACCGTCTTCACCGACTCCATGGAGCTTTATCAGTCGAGGCTCCGGGAGATGCGGGAAAAGCTCGGCCCATATTACCGGGAGCAAGCCGCCATCGACTACCACCGGTTCCTCATGGGGATCGACACCGACAAGGTTCAAGAGCTCACTTACTGGGACCGCCGCCGCATTCACAACCTCAAGTACTACACCTGGGTGGAGCAGATGGGGAAATCGGCGGAGGAACTCCTTGCGCAGTGGTACGACTGGCCCGACTACTGGGATAGGATCCACAAGCAGGTGGAGGAGATCGACCGCCTTATCGAGGAGTTCAACGAACGCACGGGGCTGTTGAAGGAACTTTAGGATGGGCCCAGAGGGACCGGCCCTAGAAGAGGGAGAGCTGGGCCGGTCCCCCTTTTTCTTCCCCCAGGGGGATCACGATCTCGCCGTATACCCCGTCGTAGCCGGGCCGGATCTCGAGCTCCCCCCGCCTGACCTTCAAGATCGCCTTCCCGATCGCCCCCGGGATCTCCCGTTCGATCTCCTCCTCGGGGAGGTCGAGGAGGATCGCGAACTCGCTCCCGAACCGCTCCACAAGCTTCCTGTATTCGGCCAACACCGATTTCGTCCCCTTCCCCACCTCCAGGGCCTGGGCGATGATCTCATCCAGGGGAACGAGGGATTTGTAGGGGATGGCGCCGTCGGGCACGAACCCCTCCGGTCTATCGGCCAAGGCTTCCACCCGATGGAGGACCCCCACGGTGAGGGGCCGGCCACATTTGGGACATCGGTTTCCCAACGCGAGGGATTCCCGCGGCGAAAGGACCACGCTGCAGTTCCTGTGCCCGTCGTAGTGATACTTTCCCTCCTCGGGGAAGAACTCCACGGTGAAGAGGAACCTCGTCCGGTCTTTGTCGCGGATAGCGGATACGAGCGCACTGTAATTCAGCTCCGGAAGCTCGAATACACACGCCTCGCGCCCGAGTTTCGCGGGGGAGTGGGCGTCGGAGAAGGAAACCAGCGCCACCCGGTCCAGGGCCGAGAGCCGCCAGTTCATGGGGGGATCGGAGGAGAGTCCGGTCTCGATGGCGAAGATCTTCCCCACGTCTTCTCCAAATGCCTCCTCGAGGGAATCAAACCCTGAATTGGAGCCGAAAATAGAGTACCAGGGGGTCCAGGCGTGGGCCGGGATCACCACGGCCCCCGGCGCGGCCCCGAGGATGGTCCGTAGGAGGGCACGCCCGGGGACCCCCAAGGTCGGCCTCCCGTCGGCGGCCAGGTTCCCCAACCGGAAGAGTTCGCGGTTGATCCTGGCGGCGTCCTCCAGGCTCGGCACCAACACCAGGAAGTGGACCCGCCGTTGGCGCCCGTCCTGGCTCCAGATGCAGGAGATCTCCCCGGTGACCATGAACTTGGCCCCGTTGAACTCATAGATCCCTTCCGCCACAGGCACCAACTTCTCCGAGAGTTCCCGGAACCACTGGGGGTGGGTGAAATCCCCGGTCCCCAGGAGGTCAATCCCCTTCCACTTCGCCCAGCGGGCCAGGTGTTCCAAGTCCATATCGCGGCTGGTGGCGCGGGAAAACCGGGAGTGGATATGCAGATCGGCTATAACCCTCACAAAAAATTATAGCTCAACGCATCGGTGAAAGTAGGGCCTTGCGGGAATGACCCCAGTGAGTTAATGAACCCCCAAGGGAGGTGGCCCGATGAGGTTTGGCTTAGTAGCAAGCGTGGCCCTGTGCGCGGCGGCATTTGGCCTTGCGGGAGAACTCCGCGTCGGGATCTCAGGGGAACCCTGGAACCTCGATCCGGCCCTATACACTGACATCGCCTCCGTTTGGCTCATCCAGAACATTTACGATCCGCTGATAGAACTTTCAGTGATGGGGGAGCCGTTGCCGGAATACTCCCTGGCGGAATCATGGGAGTTCAACGACGACGCCACCTCCATTACCCTCCATATCCGCCACGGGGTGAAGTTCCACGACGGGAGCAATCTTACCGCGGAAGATGTGGTCTACAACTTCCAGTGGATCCTCGACCCTGAGAACGCCTCCCCGGTACGGAAGGACCTCGGCCCGATAACGGCGGTAGAGGCGATGGGGCCTTACACCGTCAAGGTCACCTTCCGCTACCCCTTCCCCGAAGCGTTGCAGTATTGGTCCCGGGCCTTGATCGGGATCGTGCCCGCCGGCTCGAGGGGAGAGGGGGAGAGTCCACTGGTGCGCCAACCTGTGGGCACCGGCCCCTATCGCTTCGTGGAGTGGAAGAGGGGGTCCTATATCCTCCTTGAGCCATTCGGGGACTATTGGGCAGAAGGGATCCCCCCAGCGAATATAGAAAGGGTCAAGTTCATCTTCTTTGGCGATGAATCCTCGAAGGTGGCGGCGCTCCTTTCCGGAGCCGTGCACCTGGTGGATTGGATCTCTCCCCGGGATTTTCTCGCCCTAGAAAAGCATCCGGGGATAGAGGTAGCCCGGATTCCCGGGGTAATGCATCAGTACGTGGCCCTAAACCTCGCCGCGCATCCCTTCGGGATCACTGAGGAAGAGGTGGGGGACGAGCTCGCCATCGAGCGGGCCCTGATGGCGCGCAAGTTCATGATGTACGCCATCGACCGAGAGGAGATCCGCGATGAGGTCTTTTACGGGTTGGCCACTATCATGTACGGGCCTTGGTATCCGGATTCGGAGTGGTTCTCGCCCAAGCTCCGCGGCCGGACCCTCCATGACCCGGAAAGGGCCCGGGAATACCTGAACAGGTACTATGAGCTCGGCGGGGAGAAACCCCTTCGTTTCCGCATGATCGCCACCAACACCGGGTGGTTCGTGGACATCGCCACCATTATCCAGGAACAACTGCGGTCCTATGGGGTCGAGGCGGAAGTGATCCCTCTGGAGAAGAGAACCCTTTTCGCCACGTTGAAAACCTTGGACTGGGAGGCGGCGGTGGAGGACTTCGCCCACGGGATCCCCGCGGTGCTCCGCTGGTTGCGGTACGGGTACTACAAGGTCCCCAACCACAACCACTGGTACCACGCCGCCGAGGACCTTCCCCCTCAGTACTACCCCACCCACCCAGGCCACGAAGAGTTCTGTCGCCTGTGGGACGAGGCTTCCGCGGAGCCCGATCCACAGAAGCGCAAAGAGCTCGTGTGGAGGATGGAAGAGATGTTGGTAGAAAACGTAATCCGTATCGACCTCATGATGGTGGATAGCCTCCTTGCCTGGCGCAAGGAGGTACGCTTCGCCGAAGGTACCGTCCAACTCCTCGGTACACTCCACCTCAAGGCCGTGACCGGCCTCGGCACAGGATAAGGGGACGAGGAGGGTGAGGGCGTATCTGCTTAAGCGCTTCCTCTTCGGGCTCCTCACCCTCCTCGTCGCCAGCTTCCTTATCTTCTCCATCTTGCGGGTCGTCCCCGGCGGACCGGTGGATGCGCTTATCGAGGAGGGCTGGGACGACCCCGAGCTCCGGGCCCAGCTCAGGCATAAGCTGGGCCTGGATCTCCCTTTTCACCTCCAATACGCCCATTGGCTCGGGGGCTTGTTCCGAGGCGATCTCGGGGTTTCGCTGGTGCTTTATCAAGGGGAGTCAGTGGGAAGGGTGATCCTGGAGCGTTTCGGGGTCACGGCCCAGCTGGCGCTGCTTTCCCTGGCCATCGCGCTTTTGATCGCGTTTCCGGCGGGAATCGCCTCTGCCCTCTGGAAGGACAGGTTTTTGGATCACGTGTTTCGGCTCGTGGCCCTGAGCGGCGTGTCCACTCCCAACTTCTTCTTGGGAATTGCGCTGATAGTCATGATCGGGGTGGGGTTGCGACGGGAATGGGGAGCAGGGGGGTATGTGCCCTTCGGAGAAGATCCGTGGGGATGGTTCCTCAGGCTCCTCCTTCCCGCCATCGTCTTGGGGACAGATCATGCAGCCTCCATCTCGCGGATGCTACGGACCTCCATGCTGGACGCCCTGGGGAGGGAGTTCGTCCTCACCGCCAAGGCCATGGGCCTTCCCCGGCGGTGGGTGGTCATCGACGCACTGCGAAACGCCATGATCCCGGTAGTGACGGTGATCGGTAACTCCGCCGGGGCACTTTTGGACGGGGCGGTGATCACCGAGGTGATCTTCAGGCTCCCCGGGCTGGGAAGCTTCCTGGTTCAGGGCGTCTACGCCCGGGACCTCCCCGTGGTGCAAGGGGTGGTGGTGGTGGCCGTGGGCATCCGGGTGGCAGTGAACCTGTTGGTGGACCTCCTCTACGGGTTCATCGACCCCCGAATCCGCTACGGGTCCGGGCGCTGACCCCGGGCGGAAGGCTCGGGGCCACAGCCCGACTTTTCGGAACTTGGCGTTTCCTGTTACAATGCGCGCACATCCTTTCGAGGAGGTGGTTTCGTGAGTAGCCTTCGCGGTTTCTGGGTCGTGAGCCTTGGATTGCTCGTGTCCTTCGTTGCTTTCGGCGGCGAGCTCCGCATTGGGATCGCCACGGAGCCGTGGGACCTCGATCCCGCCACTTACACCGACACCGGTTCCAGCTATGTGGTGCGCAACGTCTACGATCCCCTGATCGGGCTCGGCCCCGACAACGAGCCCACCACGGAGTTCGCGGTGTGCCGTGGATGGGAGATGAGCGAGGACCTGATGAAGGTCACCCTCTACCTCCGCGAGGGGATCAAGTTCCACGACGGCACAGATCTCACCGCACAGGATGTCAAATACAACTTCGAGTGGATCCTCGACCCGGAAAACAAGTCCCCCATGCGTAAGGCCGTCGGCCCGGTGAAGGAGATAAGGATCATCGACGACTATACCCTGGAGGTCATCTTCGAGAAGCCCTTCCCCGACGCCATCAACTATTGGGCCCGGGCGTTCGCCGGGATCGTCCCCGAGGGGGCACACGGGCAGCGGGCTAAGGAGAAAGGGGTCGCCGGGATCTACGCCACCGCGCTCAGCCGCAATCCCATCGGATCCGGTCCCTTCAAGTTCGTGGAGTGGGTGAGCGGGTCCCATATCGTCCTCGAACCCTTCGAGGACTACTGGGCGGAGGGCGTTCCCGCACCGGGGATCGACCGCGTGGTGTTCGAGTTCATCGGCGACGACGCCGCAAAGATGGCCGCCCTGATCTCCGGATCCATTCACATCGTGGACAAGGTAGCGTATCGCGATTACGACTTCGTCTCCCGGATGCCGGGGATCCTCACCAAGAGAATCCCCGGAACCCAGCACCAATACGTGGCCCTTAACCTGGGCGCGCACCCGTTCGGGATAACGAAGGAGGAGGTCGGTGATCCCACGGCCATCGAGAGGGCCCTAATGGCGCGCAAGTTCATGATGTACGCCATCGACCGCGAGGAGATCAGGGACGAGCTGTTCTACGGCATGGCTACCATCCTCTACGGTCCGTGGTACCCCGACTCCGAATGGTTCCCCCCCTCCCTACGGGGCCGCACGCTCCACGATCCCGAGAAGGCGCGGGCATACCTCGAGCGGTACTACGAGCTCGGCGGCGAAAAGCCTCTCAGGTTCCGTATGATCGCCACTAACGCGCAGTGGTTCGTGGACGTCGCCACCCTCATCCAGGCCCAGGTCCGCGACTACGGTGTGGAGGCGGAGGTCATCCCTCTGGACAAGGCCGCCTTCTTCGACACGCTATACGAGACATTCGACTGGGAGGCCGGGGTGGAGGACTGGGGGCACAGCAACCCCTCCGTCCTTTACTGGCTGTGGGCCGGTTACTACCGCAACAACCACAACCATAACCATTGGCATCACGCTGCCCCGGACCTCCGGCCCGATTACCACCCCACCCATCCGGGCCACGACGAGTTCTGTCGCCTGTACGACACGGCCGTGACCGAACCGGACATCCAGAAGCGCAAAGAGCTCGTGTGGAAGATGATCGAAATGCTGGTGGAGAACGTGATCCGCATCGACCTCATGATCCTCGATAACATCCACGCTTGGCGCGAAGAGGTCGTGGGGTTCGGCGACGGCCTGAACTCGTACGGACACCTGAACCTCCGGTACATCCGGGAGTTCAAGGGCTGAGGATACCTTGGAACCGGCCTTGGGGGACGGCAATCCCGTCCCCCAGGGCCCTTCCTTCTCCTGGGCCTGGATGATCGCGTTCCTGTCGAAGAGGCTCTTGCTCGCGATCCCCACCCTGTTGGTGGCGAGTTTCCTCATCTTCTCGCTGGTGCACATCGCGCCGGGGGACCCCATCCAGGTGATGCTCGGAGACTTCCAGGATCCCGAGCTTATCGCCCGTCTGCGCCACGAAATGGGGCTGGATCTGCCCCTCTTCCAGCAATATTTACATTGGCTGGGCAACATCGTGCGGGGCGATCTGGGGATCTCCATAACGGTACAGAGGGGGGCTTCGGTAACGGACCTCATCTTGCAGCGGTTCGCGGTCACGGTGGAGCTCGCCCTCCTCTCCCTCACCATCGCGCTGCTCATCGCCATCCCCACGGGGATCGTTTCCGCCCTGCGCCAGAACAAGCTTTCCGACCACATATCCCGGATCATCGCCTTGTTGGGCGTTTCCATCCCCAACTTTTTCCTGGGCATCCTCCTCATCCTGTTCGTGGGGGTCTATCTCCGCAAGCCTTGGGGCGCGGGGGGATACGTTCCCTTATCGCGGGGACTCCTCAAGAACCTGGCCCATATGTTCCTGCCCGCGGTGGCCCTGGGCACAGCCTACGCGGCGATCATCATGCGCATGATGCGCTCGGCCATGCTGGACACCATGTCCCGGGATTTCGTGCGTACCGCGCGGGCGATGGGCATCGCCCCCGGGGATATCGTGCGGCGTGATATAGTGAAGAACGCTCTCATTCCCGTCGTGACTGTGATCGGGAATTCCATTGGCTATCTTTTGGGAGGGTCCATCGTCACCGAAACGGTCTTTCGCCTCCCGGGAGTGGGGAACCTGGTGATCATGGGGGTCTTCCGCCGGGACTTCCCCGTGATCCAAGCGGTGGTCCTCATCATCGTGGTGGTGAGGATCGTCATCAACCTCGTCGTCGACTTGACGTACGGGTTCCTGGATCCACGGATCAGGTACGGAGGAGAGCGGTAGATGGCGCGGGAGATCCAAAGCGGTGAGTACGAACTCGGGACGCACCGGACGCTGTTGCAAGAGTTCTGGCGGAACTTCCGCCGCAACAAGCTCTCCTTGGTGGGGGGGGTCATCGTCCTCTTCTACGCCTTCCTCGCCGTCTTCGCGCCGCTCCTTGCCCCCTATGATCCCATCGAGCAGTTCGATGCCCCCCGGGGGATGCGCAACCCCATGCCGCCCCTCTCCCGGGACGAGGACGGGCGGCTCTTCCTTTTGGGAACCGACAAATTCGGCCGGGACATCCTCTCCCGGGCGATCTACGGCACCCGGACCCTCCTCCAGGTGGCGGTGGGGTCCATCTCGATCGCCATGCTCATCGGCGTCACCATGGGGGCCGTCGCCGGTTACAGGGCCGGGACGTGGGTCGACGAGCTCCTCATGCGGGCGGTGGACATCATGCTCTCCTTTCCTTCGCTCGTCCTCGCCATCGCGTTAGTGGGGGCGTTCGGGATCGGGAAGATCCAGGTGGGCCCCTTCACGGTGAGCAACATCGTGAAGATCATGCTTGTGATCGCTGTCACCTACTCGCCGCGGTTCGCGCGGGTGATGCGGGCGGTGGTGCTCCAGGAGATGGCCAAGGACTACGTGGCCGCGGCCCGGATAAGCGGGGCCTCGGGCGCCCGGATCCTTCTGACGGAGATCCTTCCCAACACCATTCCCCCCATCATCGTCCAAGCGTCGCTGATGATGGCCACCACCGTGCTCACCACTTCATCGTTGAGCTTCCTGGGGTTGGGACTGCAGCCCCCACGGCCGAGCTTGGGGCTCATGCTCAACGAGGCCCGGGATTACCTGTTCTGGGGGGCGTGGTGGTACGCGGTGGTACCAGGCGGACTTATCACCCTCGCCATCCTGGGGTTCAACCTGTTGGGGGACGGGCTGCGGGACGCCTTGGACCCCCGCCAGGCTCGGAGGAGGAGATGAGCGGGTTGCTGCGCGTGGAGGGTCTCGTCACCCGCTTCTACACCGAAGAGGGGGTGGTGAAGGCCGTGGACGGGAACTCCTTCCATCTGGAGGAGAACGAGGCCCTGGGGGTGGTGGGGGAATCGGGTTCGGGGAAGACCGTCACCGCCCTCTCCATCATGCGGCTGATCGAGGCCCCGGGACGCATCGAGGCGGGGAGGATCCTCTTCCGAGGGGAGGATCTCCTCACGAAACCGGAGCGCGAGATGCGGCGGATCCGGGGAAGGGACCTGTCCATGGTGTTCCAGGACTCCCTCAGCTCCCTCAATCCCACCCTCACCGTGGGAGCCCAGATCGCCAGGGTGCTCAAGCACCACACGCGTCTCTCCTCCCGGGCGCGCCGGCGGCGGGCGGTGGAACTCCTGGCGGCGGTGGGGATCCCGGAACCGGAGAAGCGGGCCTCCCACTACCCTCACCAGCTCTCGGGGGGGATGCGGCAACGCGCCCTGATCGCCATGGCCATATCCTGCAACCCCAAACTCCTCATCCTGGACGAGCCCACCACCGCCCTGGACGTCACCATCGAGGCCCAGATCTTCGAACTCATCGGGAAGTTGAAAGGGGAGTTCGGGATGGGCGTGTTCCTCATCACCCACGACCTATCGGTGGTGGCGAGCTTCTGCCGGCGGGTGATCATCATGTATGCCGGGAAGATCGTGGAGGAGGCCCCGGTGGGAGACCTCTACGCGAACCCCCTGCACCCGTACACCCTGGGCCTCCTGCGGTCGATCCCCCCGCTCGATGGGGAGGCGGAGCGGCTGGAGTCCATTCCCGGGGAGGTGCCGGACCTGATCAATCTCCCGCCGGGATGTAATTTCAGCCCCCGCTGCCACCTGGCGGACGAACGCTGTTGGCAACGGGAGCCGGAGCTCCTCGAGGCCTCGCCGGGACACCGCGTGGCGTGTTGGAAGGCGGGGAAAGGGGGGAAGGGTGGTTGAGGCCCTGCTTCGGGTGCGGGAGCTAGTGAAGCACTTCCCCGCCGCGGGGGACTGGTTCGCCCAGATCTTCGACCGCCGAGTGGTGCGGGCCGTGGACGGGGTCAGCTTCGAGATCGAGAGGGGGACCACCCTGGGCTTGGTAGGGGAGTCGGGCTCGGGGAAGACCACCACGGGGAGGGTCATCGTCCGGTTGGTGGAACCCACCCGGGGAGAGGTGGTATTCGATGGGATCGATCTCCTCAAGCTGAAAGGGAAAGCCCTCAAGGCGATGCGCAAGAGGATCCAGATGATCTTCCAGGACCCCGCCTCCTCCCTGAACCCCAGAAAGACGGTGGGACAGATCGTGGCCGAACCCCTGCGGGTCCACGGGATGGTCAAGGGGCGGGATCTGGAAAGGAAGCTCGTGCGCACCTTGGAGCTCGCGGGGCTCTCGGGGCGTTTCCTCAACCGTTATCCCCACGAGCTCTCGGGGGGGCAGCGTCAGCGGGTGGGGATCGCCAGGGCGCTGGCGGTGAGGCCGGAGTTCATCGTGTGCGACGAGCCGGTGACGGCCCTTGATGTTTCCATCCAGGCCCAGATCCTCAACCTCCTCATGGACCTCCAAGAGGAGCTCTCCCTCACCTACCTCTTCATTGCCCACGACCTCTCGGTGGTAAAGCATGTCTCGGACCGGGTGGCGGTGATGTACCTGGGGAAGATCGTGGAGATCGGGGATGTAAACACGATCTTCGGCTCGCCGAAGCATCCGTACACCCAAGCGTTGCTCGCGGCGGTGCCCAGACCGGATCCCAAGGCGCCGCCGCGGAAGGTCCTCCGCGGGGAGGTGCCAAGCCCAATAGACCCGCCCCCCGGGTGTCGCTTCCATCCCCGGTGCGAGAACTTCCTCGGGGACATCTGCAAGGAAGAGGAACCAAGACTTTTGCGTGTGGAAGGCGGCGTCATGGTCGCCTGCCATTTGTATGGCCGCGGCAGTAGCTCTCAGAGGGCGCCCGAGGAAAAAGCACAAGGGAAACCCAACCCCCCCGAAGCTCCGCCGTTCCTCTAGGTTCTCATTGGGCCAACACCCCGCGGCCCTCAAAAGAAGAAAGCTGATTTTCTCGGGGGAAAACTCTATGTTGGGTGGGCTACGTCCCTGAGGGAAGGCGGGACTTCGAGCCCGTGTGCGTACATAAGCTCCGGGTTGGAAAGGACCTCCCGCACTGGCCCGTCCGCCACCACCTTTCCCGCATCCATGAGCACGGCCCGCTCACACAGCTCGATCACGAACTCAAGATCGTGGGTGGCCACGATCACGGTGGCCTCGAGTTCCCGGATGATCCCCAAAATCTCCCGCCGTCCCCGTGGATCCAAGTTGCTTGTGGGCTCATCCAACGCCAGGATCTCCGGGTGCATGGAGAGGACGGCCGCCAGCGCGATCTTCTTCTTCTCCCCGGTGCTCAAACGATGGGGCTCCCGATCCGCGAAACCCTCCATTCCCACCAAACGTAGGGCCTCCGCTACCCGGGCACGCACCTCCCGTTCGGGGAGCCCCAAGTTGATGGGGCCGAAGGCCACGTCGTCGAACACCCTGGCCATGAAGAGCTGGGAGTCGGGGTCCTGGAAAAGCAGTCCCACCCGCCGGCGTATCTGAGGGAGCGTCCCCTTTCCCAGTGGGACCCCAAGTATCTCTATCTCCCCTTCCCCCCGGATGAGGCCATTGAGATGAAGGAGGAGTGTGGTCTTCCCCGCACCATTGGGGCCGATGAGCGCTACCCGTTCGCCCTCGCTCACCGAAAGATCGACCCCCCGCAGGGCCTCGGTCCCGTCGGGATAGATGTATCGTAGGCCGCGGATTGCGATCGCGGTCTTCATGGCACCAAAACTGCGTTCAAAACCAATACTCCAATCCCGATGGCGGAAAAGCCGAGATCCCAGGGCTTAAATGCCCCGCGGGAAAGACGGGAAAACTCCCCGGTGAATCCCCGGGCCAGCATGGCCCGATACACCCGCTCCCCGTGATCCAAGCCCCCCAAAAACACGGTGCCCACAACGCATCCCAGCGAGTACAAAAGCCTCCTCCTTCCCCAAAGCCCCCGCCAACCGAAGGCGCGCGCTTCCATCCCCATACGAAGCATGCCGAGGCGGTGGCGGAAGGTGGGGAGATAGCGCAAGAGGAAAAGGAGGGGGGCGGTAATCCCCCGGGAAAGGCCGAGGCCCGCGAGGCCCCGGATTACCTCGTGGGCGCTCATCCCGTAAAGCAGCGCGGTCACCGCCCCGACAACGAGGAAGGGCTTCACCAATACCCGCAACGCCAGTGCGGTGAACGGGAGGCGGAGGCCCCCGGTGGGATACGCGAGGAGTACCGAGAGGGAAACGATACTCACAAATGGCAACAATGCCCCCATGCGCTTGAGGTATACCGCCGCCGGAATCCGCGCTGCTTCCAAAAGCAAAAGCAACACGAACCCGTTCACCAGGAACCGGAGAGGAGAGGAAGTGGGCGTAAGGGCGACGGACACAGCGAAAACCACGGCATAGCCAATTCGAACCCGGGGGTCGAGCAGGCTCAGTGGGGATCGGGAGTTTGCGTCCGCATTGTGGGAGGTGACATATCTCACCGCCTGCCCGCCCCTTTGACGAAGCGCCTGAGCCCCGCTCCTAAAAGGACCGCGAGGACGAATACCACCAGAGTCCCCAGGAGGCCCGCCAGTCCCGTGGCCCAGACTGGACTTTTTACGCCGGAAAGGGCGTAATCCGGAAACGGAGCGTAGGTGAAGGCACCGGTTTCACCCCTGGCGAGGAACCCATGAATCTCCGCCACACGCTCCAGCCCATCGGGAAGGGGCGAGGCGAAGGGAGAAAGGAACAAAGCGAGCAAAACCGCTACCGCTATCCCCCCGAGGAGAAAGGCCGCGTTCCGGGAGAGGTTCACCCCCGCACCTCCACCACTCGAACCACCTCGGGGCGAACCCGGGCCACCAGGGCCAAGGCCCCCGCGGTAATGGCTCCTTCCCCGAGCCCTATCAGCGCGTGGATCCCCACCATCGCTGGGAGCACAACCCCCAGGGGCACCGTGCCGGAAAAACCGAGCTCCAGAGCACAAGCGGCCGCGGCAAGTACCACCGAGGCCCATCCGGCAATGAAGGCGGGAAGCCAAGGGGATCTGTCGGGGAACAAACGCCAAAGGGCTCGAAAGAGGAGGTATCCCCCCACCGCACCGATCACTCCCATGTTGAAGATGTTAGCTCCCAGCGCAGTAACGCCGCCATCGGCGAAGAGCAGGGCTTGTACAATGAGGATGAGGCCCATGGTGAGGAGGCCCCGGGCAGGCCCGAGGAGGAGGGCGGCAAACACCCCTCCCAGGAAGTGTCCCGAGGTACCTCCCGCGATGGGGAAGTTGAGCATCTGGGCGGCGAAGATGAAGGCCGCGACGACACCCATTGTGGGGATGTTCCCTTCCTCGGCGTCCTTTGCTGCGGCCTTGGCGGCGAGGCCGATGGCTCCGGCGGAGACGACCGCGAGCGTTCCCCAAGTCTTCACATCCAGAAAACCGTCCGGGATGTGCACCTTGCCTCCTTGGTAACACAAATATAAAGAAGGTGCTACCAAGGCGCAAGGGTTACGGCAGCCGCTTCCCGGTGGAAGTAGCGGCGAGTTGGCCGTGTTTTACGCCTTTGAGGGACCGGAGGTTTTCCGCCAACCGCTGGAGCTCCGTGCCCGGCCCCCGGACGGCGAGGATCTCTAGGCAGTTTGCCTCGTCGAGGTGCACGTGGAGGGTGGCGATCACGAGGTGGTGATGGTGGTGCTGGAGCTCCACTAATTCATCGGAGAGCTCGCGCTTGCGGTGGTCGTAGAGGAGGATAATGACCCCCACCACTTCCTCCCCTTCCCGCCACTCCTTTTGCACCAGCCGCTCCCGCACCAAATCCCGGAGGGCCTCGGAGCGGTTAGCGTAGCCGAGCTCCCGGATGAGGGCATCGAAGCGGGCAAGGAGCTCCTCCTCCATCGAGACACCGAACCGCACGAGCCTAGACATCAAAAACATTTTACTCGATCAGCGGGCCTCCGACGCATGGTAATATTTTCAACGGCACATCGAACCCTTGACAGTCGAGCCACGATGTCATAAATGTAATTGCGCCGCGCAGAAAGCGCGGCGCTTTTCTTTGGACCTCCACCCCTTGGCAGAAGTGCGGGGCTTGGGTAGGATTAAACGGTCCGGTCGGAGCGTAGCGCAGCCTGGTAGCGCGCTGGCATGGGGGGCCAGAGGTCACCGGTTCAAATCCGGTCGCTCCGACCAATTTTTAAAGGGGGATCCTCCCCCTTAGGGCCTTGGCCAACGTCACCTCGTCGGCTACCTCTAGGTCCCTGCCCACCGGTATACCCTGGGCGATCTGGGAAACCTTGACCCCCAAGGGCTTCAGTCTCTCTAGGATGTGCATGGCGGTGAGCTCCCCCTCGAGCCTTGGCTCCAGGGCGAGGATCACCTCTTCCACCTTTTCCATGCGCGCCCGCTTCACCAACGCCTCAATGGAAAGGTCTCGAGGGCCCACCCCCTCAGCCGGGGAGATCAAGCCGCCGAGCACGTGATAAAGCCCCCGGTACTCCCCGGTACGTTCGAGCTTCATGATCTCCCAGGGATGTGCCACCACACATATTGTCTTTTGGTCCCGCTTGGGATCGCGGCAAATGGGACAAAGCCCCCCCTCAGAGAGGTTTCCACACCGGGGACACCGCTTCACCCGCTCGGGCAAGGATCGAATCACCTCCGCAAGTGCTCGCGCCTCTTCCGGGTGGTTGAGGAGGAAGAAAACTATCCTTTCCGCCGAGCGTCGGCCGATCCCGGGAAGCCGCGTCAAGGTCTGCAGCAGCTCCTCTAGCGGCGGGATCATAGGGGCAAGCCGGGGAAGCCGCCGGTTAGCTCCCCCATCGTCCGCTGGAAGAGTTCTTTGGCCTTGCGTTGGGCTTCCTGGACCGCCGATACCACCAAGTCTTCCAGCATCTCCACGTCCTCCGGATCCACCACTTCCCGGGAGATCTTGAGCCCTTTTAGCTCACCGTGCCCGTTCACCACCGCCACCACCGCTCCACCACCTGCCCTCGCCTCCACCTCCGCCTGGGAAAGCTCCTCCTGGCGTTTGGCAATCTCTTCTTGAAGCTTCTGGGCTTCCCGCATTAGCTTCCGGATATCGCCGAATCCCTTCATCCTTCCTCCCTTACCACCCGGCCCTCGAGGTACCGGACGAGCAGCTCCGCCCCTTCCTCCAAGCTCAGCCTACGGTCCTCTTCCCCTTCGTATTCTATCCGCACCGAGAGTAAAGGCTGGAAGAAGCGGTGTGCCAAACCTTCCACGTACCTTTTGACCTCAACGTCTTTCAGCATCTCATAGTGAAACTTGAACCCCTTGGGGAACCTAATCGTCAATATTCCATCTTGAAATTCTGCCTCCGCGGGCAGGAGAAACGCCGCCACTGAGACTCGCTCTCCTAGGGCGGCGGCGATCAACTTGTCCCAGGGCGACTCGAGCTCGTCCGGAGAAGGTAGGTCAGTTTTCCGCGTCCCCGGCTCAATATCTTCCTTTAGCTCTTCCCCAAAAAGCCCCTTCACTTCTGGACTTTCTCGGGGGCTCTCCTTTGGAGAAGAGGAACCGGTACCGCCTTCTTCCTTCGGTGGGCTCGCCCCTTGAGGCCGGTTCGAATCTTTCCCAGCGCCCGGCGTTTCTCCCAACGCTTCGATGGTCGCCGGAGCAGGTATGTCAGCGGTGGCCTGGGGCGCCGCCGTGGCCGCGGGGCTAGGGCGTTGTGGGACACCGCAGTGGGCGAGTACCTCTAGCTCCAGGTGGAGCCGAGGGGAAATCGCTTTGAGAACCTCGGCTCGCCACGAGAAGAGCTTCCGAGCGAGGTCCAGGAGATCCCCCTCTCCTTCCAGAATCCGGTCCCGGGCCCGTAAGGCCGCCTCCTCCAAGAAGAGCCCCAGATCCCGGCCCCGGGCGAGGTTCCTCCTCATTACCTCCAAAGCACCCTCGGCATCCCCGCCCTTCAACGCATTTAAAAATACGTCGAGCTCGGCACGAGGGGGTATCCCTAAGAGATCCACCACCGTCTTCTCCCGAATGGGACCACCTTGGGAGAGCTGCTCCAGTAGCACCTCGGCATCCCGCAAAGAGCCTTCCGCCCGGCGAGCGATGAGGGCCGCCGCCCCTTCCTCAAGCTCGATTCCCTCCGCCGCCGCGATCGCACGGACCTTTTCAGCGATGAGCTCCTCCGGGATGGGATGGAACTCGAACACCTGGCAGCGGGAGAGGATGGTCGGGGGAACTTTGTGGGGCTCTGTGGTGGCGAAGATGAAGATCACATGGGACGGAGGTTCCTCCAACGTCTTCAGGAGGGCATTAAACGCCTCGTTAGTGAGCATGTGGACCTCGTCGATGATGTAGACCTTGTAGCGTGCCCCGGCAGGGACATAGTTAACTTCCTCGCGGAGCCGGCGTATCTGGTCTATGCCCCGGTTGGAAGCCCCATCGATCTCCACCATGTCCAGGGATTTCCCGGAGAGAATGCGGCGGCAGTTCTCGCACTCGTTGCAGGGCTCGCCGTCCTGAGGTGCAAGGCAGTTCGCGGCCCGGGCGAGGATCCGGGCCACAGTGGTCTTGCCTACCCCCCGCTGGCCCGCGAAGAGGTAGGCATGGGACAAACGTCCCTGGGCCACTGCCCGACGCAGTGTCTCCACCACCAACGTCTGTCCCACCACTTCGGAGAACCGCTGTGGCCGCCACCGCCGGTAGAGGGCAAGCTCTCCCTTTCTCATGGACCTTATTTTTTAAGCCATCCCCGCTTTGGACGCCACAGCCTCTGGGGTTAAAGTTGGCGCGCTTGCTAGTTTGCAATATGCCCGCTAAAAACATCGTGAAAAGGAGGTTCGCTATGGGTACGCTGAAGGAAATCGTCTTGCAGACCGAAAGAAAAGAACAAGCGGTGGACATTACCGATCGAGTGCAGGCAGCCATCCGAGAGGCGGGGGTAAAGGAGGGGTTCGTGTTCATCTACGTTCCCCATGCCACGGCCGCGGTGAGCATCCACCGGTACGCCGAAAACCCCGACGCCATCCTGCTCGAGGAGACCCTCAAGGCCATCAAACCTGGCCCTGAGGGGGAACCGCTTTCCAAGGCAGCTTTCGTGGCTCCCACTGAGGTGGGGATCGTGAAGGACGGCCGGATGATCCTGGGGGACGATCAGCGGATATACTTCTACGAATTCGAGGGCCCCAAAAACAGGACGGTCTATATCTACGTGGGGTCCTAAGGGAGGTGGAGATGGCCCTATCGTTAGGCGATATCACCCGGGGGATGACGATCCTCTACAAAGGGGAACTCTACGAGGTCCTGGAGTTTGAACACGTTAAGCGAGCCCGGGGTTCAGCCTTTGTGCGCGCAAAGCTTAAGGAACTGAAGACCGGCCGCGTGTTCACCGAAACCCTTCGCGAGTCAGACACCATCGAACACGCGTTCCTCGAGACTCGTCCCCTTCAGTACCTGTACCAATCCGGTGAAACGTACGTGTTCATGGACAAGGAAAATTACGAACAGTACGAACTCCCCGCCGCGATGGTGGAAGATATCAAAGGGTACCTCCTCGAGGGGATGGACGTAAACGGGCTCTTCTATCAAGGGAGGATCGTGAAGATAAAGCCCCCCACTTTTGTGATCCTCACAGTGGTGGACACGCCGCCCGGGGTCAAGGGCGATACCGCCACCGGGGGGGAGAAGCCAGCCACCTTGGAGACAGGTTTAGTGGTAAAGGTTCCCTTGTTCGTAAAAGCGGGCGATAAAATCAAAGTAGATACCCGCACCGGGGCTTATGTGGAGCGGGTGAGTTGAAAAGGAGGCGGGGATGGCCGAGCAAGCTTTGGAAGTGGGGACCCCGTACGGGAAGGTGACCATCCACCACGAGGTCATTGCCCACATCGCCGCCCGGGCCTTGGAGAAGGTGGAAGGGGCCAGACCCCTCAAGGGTTCGGCAGGCCTCATGGGGTTCTTTGGGGCGGAAGAGGGTCCGCGGGTAGTTATGGCCGAGGGCGCGGTGGACGTGGAAATAGGGATCGCAGTAGACTACGGTTATCCCGTCCACGAGGTGGCCCAAGGGGTACAACAGGCAGTGCGGGACGACCTTGTTCGTCTGGGAGGGGTCCAGGTGCGCCGGGTGGACGTCTACGTGCGAAAGGTCCTTCCGCCCGCGGAGACTTTCGTGTTGGAGGAAGAAAAAGGAGGCGAAAATGCAGGAGAACCGTGAGGAAATGATTCCCAGGGGAGAAGTTGAGGAAGGGAAAATCAGCATATCCAAAGAGGTTATCACTTCCATCGCGGGCCTCGCCGCCTCGGAGGTCGAGGGACTGGCTCCCCCCAAGGGGGGAGAGTTCCCCAAGGGCGAAGGGGTAAAGCGTTTCGTGGAGACCGAGGTGGGAGAGGGCGAGGTCAAGGTGAACGTAAAGGTGGCCGTGAAGTACGGGTACCCTGTGAAGGATGTGGCCCAAAAGCTCCAGGAGAAGGTGAAGACCGAGGTGGAGCGGATGACCGGCCTCCGGGTGAGCTCGGTGAACGTGGAGGTGACCCGGCTCATCTTCCCCGAGGAGGAAGAGAAGCCCACGGAGGAGGCATGAGATGACGCAGCTGGCCGCTATATCCGCTGGCATCCTGTATCTGGTAGGGATTTTTCTCCTCTGGTGCGGGGCTACTGGTGTGACCCCGCCTGGGCTTTCGGTGACGGGCGTCTGGAGGATCCTCTTCGGGGTCTTCGGTCTCTTTCTCTTGGGGGTTGGAGCTTGGTTCTGGAAGGAGGTCTTTGGGTTCCTGTTTGGCCAGCGGCCCATAAGGCGCACCTCCGAGCGGGGAGAGCTCCGGATATTTCCCCGGGCCATCGTGGACCTCATTTCAGGGCTCCTGCAACGCGAGTTTGGGCTCAAGCGCCCTAAGGTCGAACTCACCGACGAAAGCGAGGCGCTGAAGGTGCACATAGGCCTTCACCTTCATCCCGAACAGGACCTTCCGGGGTTGACCGACCGCATCAGGGAAACGGTCTCCCGGGAGGTGGAGCGCCGGATCGGGATCCCCGTGGCAGCGGTGGACATCACCGTACATGGGATCGCTCCGAAGAAGGCTGAGAAGGTCCCTGAGGAAGACAGGGAAGAGGACACGTCTTCGGGCCAAGGAGAAGAGCTAACCCCGTGAGATGCGCCGGCACGAGGCCCGGGAGGTAGTACTGCGGCTCCTCTATCGCCTCGAGTTCAAAAGGGTTCCCTTGGAGGAGCTCTTGGCGGAGGAGGATTTGGACGACCAAGGTGACTTCATTCGGGAACGCCTCGCTGGGATCTTGGAGCACCGAGCGGAGATCGACGGGATCATCGATCGCCGGGCCGAGGGGTGGGGGATCGATCGCTTGGCCACGGTGGACCGGAACATCCTGCGTCTAGGGATCTATGAGCTCCTCTACACCGATGTGCCCCCTGAAGTGGTCATCGACGAGGCGGTGGAGCTTGCGAAGGAATACGGGACCGAAAACGCTCCGAACTTCATCAACGCCATCCTGGACCGAGTGTGGAAGGAAAGCGATGGAGGTGCCAGTTGAAGTTTGATGTGCTTCTGATCGGCCATCTGGACAAGGGGCGGATCGTGCGCGGAGAAGAAGTATCCGATTTCGTGGGAGGGGCGGTTTATTTCGGTGGTATAGCTCTGGCACGGTTGGGGCTTAGGGTAGGGGTGGTGACGCGTCTCGCCCGGGACGATGCGTGGATGTTGGACGAATTTCGCCGTGAGGGGATAGAGGTTTTTCCAATTTACACTTCGGAGTCCACCGGAATTGAGAACGTGCATCCCGATCCGAACTCGGACCAGAGGCGCTGTTATTTTTTGGGCTTCGCCGGTACCTTTCGCCCTGAAGATCTTCCCGAAGTGGAAGCGAAGCTCTATTACGTGGGCACGGTTACCACTGGGGAGGTGGATCTCGAGTTCCTGGAAGCGGTGGCGCGCCGAGGTCCGGTGGCCTTGGATCCCCAGGGATGTCTTCGTCGGCGTGTGGGGCGGGAGCTTATAACCGGGGAGTGGCCAGAAGCAGAGGACGCGCTGAAATTGGTGCGTTACCTCAAAGTGGACGACAGGGAAGCGGCGGTCCTGACGGGAGAAAAGGACATTCGCCGTGCAGCGGAAGCCCTTTCCGCTAGGGGGCCGAAGGAGGTTGTGCTCACCCATCAAGGGGGGGTGTTGGTGTTTGCGGAGGGGGGATTCTACGCGGCCCCGTTTCGACCCACGAGCCTTGCGGGCCGCACTGGGCGGGGCGACACCTGTTTCGCCAGCTACCTTGGCCGGAGGCTCCTGGGCGACTCCCCCGCGGCGGCGGCCCGGTTCGCCGCCGCCCTCACCACCATCAAGCTCGAGCGCCCCGGCCCGTTTAAGGGTACTTTGGAGGAAGTCTACGAGCTGGTGCGTAAGCTCTAAGACGCAGCCTCGATCTCGATCAATCGTGCTTCGCTCGCGAGCCCCAAAGCATCTGCAACTACGATTTTGAGCACCAACCGCTGCGGCTTGTCTACCCTGAGGCCGAAGGTGAAACTTCCCTCTTCCTTTCCCCGGTAACCTTGGATCAGAAACTCCGCAGATAAAGTGCGTGGGCTGAGGGGTGCATATCCCGTTTTCGATGGACGAGTTTTCAGGCCTACCGAAAACGAAGAGACAAAAATCGAAGAGAGATCTCCTTCTACGAGATCTATTAGTGCCCGGGAGGCATCCCCGTTGGGATCGACGTAGGAGACCGCGATGTACTGTGCGCGGCCCATCCGCTTGCTGTAATGAACCTCCATTATCCGCGGACGCAGTGCGAGGAGCTCCTCCACGTCCCAGAGGATAAGGCGGCCGCGGGTGGAGGCGGTGGCAAGTCGTTTGCCGTCGGGGCTGAAAGAAAGGGTCCACAGAGAGGTCTTATGGCCTAGCAGCCGTCCGATGAAGGCTTTCTCCCCCTCACTCCAGAGAACCACTTCCGCCTCGGAGGTGGCCAGGGCGATCAGTTCCCCTCCGGGACGAACCCTTGCCTTACGTACCCGTTCGGCCCCTGGGTAAATCACGCGTGCCGGGGACCCGCTCATGAGGTCCCAGATAACGGCCCGCCCGTCCGATCCAGCGGAAACAAGCCTTTCTTCCGAGAGAAATTCAAGCCCCCATACTGCCGCGTCGTGGCCGTGTAGTTCCTCTGCCGGTTCGCCTCCAGGGACCCTAAAGAGGGTAATTACTCCACTCTTTCCAGCTGCAGCGAACGTCCCTCCATCAGGCGAAAACGCAAGGGCGTAAAACCCTTCTCCCGGGATGGTTTCGGTAAAGCCCTCGCTTAGGTCCGGGAGAGAAAGCAAAGCTATACCCCCATCTCCTGAGGCTACGGCTAAGTAACGGCCGCGGGGGTCCACTGCCATGTCCCATATCCGTCCGGTATACCGGTTTGCTTTTCCTGTGATTGCGCAAGAGTTAAGGTCCAAAACAAAAACCTTACCCCCGCCACACCCGACGGCCAGGTGCGTCGCGTCCAGGAACGCCAGGGAATAAACACGGTCCCCTTCGGGCAGGGAGATCGAGGCTATAAGATGGAGGTCTTCGGTGGAACGGATTTCTATTTCCTCCCTGAGTGCCAGTGCAATGCGGTTTCCCTGGGGCGAGAAGGCGACATCCACCACCCATCCGGGCTCGATGGCAGCCACTGCCCCGGGAGGGAGGACGAGGCCATTCCCCAAGCCCAAGAGTCCCCAAACGATCACTAAGGACAGCGCTATCCACCGACACATCCTTTAACCACCTCCATCGTCAAGGTCGCCCCTGCGTACAAGCCATGCCACCACCAGACAAGCGAGAAGTCAAACCGCTTACCCTCGCTGGACGCCGGTGAAGGTGAACCCCTCGATCATCATTGCGGGAACGATGGAGAAAAACGCCCCGCCCCGGGCGAACACCTCTCTCTCCCTCGAGATAGCGACCACATTGGAGAAGGCCTTCAGCATCGACTCGGTCCAACGCAGGTTCGCCAGGGCCTGGGTAATCTCTCCGTTCTCCACCAGGAACGTGCCATAGCGGGTCATGCCGGTCATCAGGGCCCGTTTGGTGTCCAGGTACCCGTTCACGTAGTGGAAGTTGGAGACGAGGATCCCCCGCTTGCAAGAAGCGATCATTTCCTCCAGGGAAGAATCCCCGGGAGCCATACACAGGTTCCAGGGGATTGCGCCCCACGGGGAACCAGGGGGACCGGCGTGGCCGGTGGGCTCCGCTCCCGCCTTTTTGGCGCCCGCGCGATCGAACACCACCCCCTTGTTCACCCCCCGCTCGATGAGAACCACTTTACGCTTAGGCGTCCCCTCGAGGTCGAACGGAAGCCCCTGTGCCTCTGGCTCCCAGGCTGAGTCATAGATGGTGATGTTCTCCCCCATGGACCGCTCCCCCAGGGCCCCCGAAAGGAAGCTTTGTCCGGAGAGGTACGACTCGGAGCCGAAGGCGGTGAAGGAGAGCCACATCATCACCTCCGCCAGGCACGCCGGCTCCAGGATCACCGTGTACTCCCCGGGGGGAAGCTCGATCTTTCCGCGGTCGAGCTCGCAACGGGCGATGGCCTTCGCCGCCAGGGAATCGAAGTCGATGTGCTCCACGTCGTGGGAGAACGCGTCGGCCCGGGCTATCCCCTCTTCTGACATGACCACTAGGCCAATTTCCGCCCCGGTCACCGGCTGGTAAGCCTCAAGCCCTTCGGTATTGGCCAGGGCCACCTCCCATTCCGAGACGGAAAAGCTCCCCGCGACCTCGAACCCCTTTTCCGCTGCTTTTGCAAAAATCTTCTTCAGGACCTCGGCTCGCCTATCCGGGCCGAAGCGCGCGGTGGTCTCGCAGTAGGTCTCGGTGGGGGTGTACTCCTGAGGTCCCAGGAGCCCGGGGAAGTGAGGGTTCTCGGGCTGGCGCCGGGCGATCTCCCGGGCCTTTCGCTCGGCGGCGGCGATGGCTTCTTCCGCGAGCTGATTTGTCCGCGCCACGCCCACCCGCGTCCCCTCCACTACCTTGACATAGACGGTAAAGTCCTCCTGGGCCACGTTCTGGTGGATCTGGGACTTGGTATAGCGGGTGAGCTCGGACCTTCCGCCCATAAACAAGATCTCGGTCGGGCCCTCTGCCCGTCCCAGTGCTCGCTTTAGTACCTTCAGGATTTCCTCGCGTCCGATCATTTTCCACTCCCTATCCGTACCTTCCTGAACCTGGCCGGGGCAGTTCCATGGGCCACGTGCATTGCCTGTGAGGGCTCGCCCTTGCCACAGTTCGGCAGGCCCCAAATCTTCCATTCTGACTTCCCGCAGATGGCATCACAGCTCCTCCAGAACTCCGGGGTGATCCCGGTGTAGACCGGGTTCTTGAGGAGCCGGACCTTTTTCCCGTCCATTATCTCCCAGGCGATCTCGCAGCCGAACTGGAAGTTCAAACGGAGGTCGTCGATGGACCAGGATTTGTTGGTCTGCATGAGGATCCCGTGCTTCGTGTCGGCGATGAGCTCCTCCAAGGTGGGACCGTCGGGGGCCGGCTCCAGGTTGATGTTCACCATGCGGATCAAGGGGATGTGGTGCCATGATTCGGCCCGCATGCAGCCGTTAGAGCGGCGGCCGATCACCGGCGCCGTCTCCCGGGAGGTAAGGTAGCCCACCAGAATCCCCTCCCGCACCAAATAAGTTTTCTGGGCCGGGACCCCTTCGTCGTCGTAGCCGAAGGAGCCGATGGAGCCGGGGATGGTGGCGTCGGCCACCAAGTTAACGATTTCGGAGCCGTACCGGTACTTCCCCAGCTTGTCCAAGGTAAGAAAGCTTCCTCCGGCGTAGGAGATCTCGGTGCCCAGGACCCGGTCGAGCTCGGTGGGATGGCCGCAGGACTCGTGCACCTGAAGGGCGAGCTGATCCCCCGCCAGGATCAGGTCGAATTCCCCGACGGGGCAGGGGGCCGCGGAAAGCAGGGCAATCGCCTCTTCGCGGATCCTGTCCGCGTTTTTCACCAACCCCAGGGAGCGGATGAACTCGTACCCCCTCGCGGCGTAGTTCCCGCCGAAGGAGGTGGGGAAGGAGCGGCGTTGCACCTCCCGGCCCTCCACGGCGGTGGCCTCGATCCCGGCGCCTGATTCCACGATCTCCTGTTCGATCTCAGCTCCCTCGGTGCTTAAGAAGAGCTTCCTCGTATGAAAAAGCTGCATGGCCCCTTCCGCTTTGACGATGCGCTTGTCCTTCCTCAAGATCCGCACCGCGGAGAAAAGGAGCTCTAGCTTCTCGTCCAGGGAAACATCAAAGGGATCTTCCTCCCACGGGCTTTTGTAAGTCCCCCGCTGGGGCGGGGTATCGTCGAGCTTCACCGGTTTTTTCTGGGTGAGGTAGCTCGCCTTGGCGATGGCCAGAGCCCGCCGGGCCGTCTCCCGTACCGCCTCCGGCTTGAGCACCCCCGAGGCCGCGAACCCCCAAGATCCCCGATATAGCACCCGGATTCCGTAACCTTTCGTTTCCTCATGGGATAACCCCGCTACCTCCTCGTTACGGACGGTGATGGATTCCGTCTCCCGCTCGAGATACCGGGCGTCGGCGTAGACCACCCCCTCGGTTCTCTTCAGGTCATCCAGCGCTTCCAACAGCCACGCCTTGACTTCCATCTCCCTCCTTTCTCTGGGATTAAACAAATTCCCTGCCCTCACGACAACTCCGCAGCACTATCACCCCTAGCGCGGCGAAGGCGTACCACAGCCCGAAGTACCTCCCCACGGGAAGTTGGGCCCCTGGTAGCTCCGCGAGCCACTCCACCGCCCCGAGGTACGGCGCGATCAGGTACTTTCCGGCTATCTCTCCCAGCAACGGGGCGATCCCCAGGGGCGAGAGGGCCAACAACAAAAGCCCCGCCCAGATGATGAGCCCCGTCCAGGGGATGAGGAGGAGGTTAGCAACGATCCCGTAGGGGGAGATATACCCGAAGGCGCTCCCCACAAACCCCGCCGTAGCCCCTTGGGCACAGAGGGAAACCCAGAGGAGATCCGCCGCAGATCGAAGGAAACGTGGTAGCTTCGCCCGCCACGGGGAACCGCGCCAAAGGGGCCAGCCCAAAATGATCCCCGCCGTGGCGGAAAACGAGAGCTGGAACCCCAGGTCCAGGGCACTCCAGGGCCAGAGCGAGAGGACCACGATCGCCGCGGCAGAGAGCCCCTGCAGGGGATCGTGCCAGTCCCGCAACAAAAGTCCCCGCTCCCAAAGCACCCAGAAGAGCCCCAGGAACCCGAACATGATCCCCGCCCGCACCAGCGATATCCGCCCTCCGACAAGGCCCACATATAGGCCTACTACGGAGAACAAGAGAAGGTACCGATGCCCGGGACGGATCCGGAAAAGTCCGAGTAACCGCCACAGCCCGTAAGCGATGATTCCCAGATGTAATCCCGAGAGGGCGAGGAGATGTGCCACCCCAGCCCGCCGGAACTCTTCCTTCAGGTCCCGATCCAAGCCACCCCGGGCCCCGAGGAGGAGGGCCTCCACTAGGGGTCGTGCCTCCCCGGGAAAGGCACGCCCGATGGCCCCGCGCAATGTCTCCCTGAGCCCGTAGAGAAGCTTAAGCGAGGTCAACTTCCCTTCTTCCATTACCTCAACCCCTTCGGCCCAGAAGACGCCGGCGATCCCCCGGAGGCGAAGGTATTCGGCCCAGCCTCCCTTCGGGGATTCGAACTCGCCCCACACGTGCACCTGATCCCCAGGTTGAGGAACCGTGACCCCGTTTGTCCCTTTGGGGACGTACACCAGAAATTTCGTTTCCAGGTTGGCCGCGACCAAGACCAGGCCGTAGCTTTTTCCATGTTCCTCCGGCATGGAGGCCACGGTCCCCCGTAACTCCCGCAGGAGGTGGAACTGGGCGGATGGGGCGCCCGAAGGAGGCGTTCTCCCTCCTAGGGCAATCCCCGCGAAAAAGAACGCGACCCACATGAGAAGGGAAGAGCGACGCCAGGCCGCAAACGCCGCGGTCATGAACGCTGCCGGGAGCCACCACGCCGAGGCTGGGGCCACCGCGCCCACGGCACACCCCGTCCCCAAGGCAAACGCCATCCCGGGAAGGAGCGCCCGATACATAGACGTAAGCACTTTTGCTGAGTATAATGTATTACCTGGGGGTGGCTGGATTCGACGGGGATACCCAGGCGAGGTGGCAAGCGGAGCTGGCCGCGAGCTCCTAAAACACGCGGCGATACAAATAAGTGCCGACTACGCAACTGTTCCTGCCTACGCGCTGAACTGATGGCGTAGGCCGTTCCACCGAATCTTGCCCGCGGGTTCGGTGGGGCGTGGACGAAGCGGGCTGGCCATCTCTCCTTGCCTCCGGGAGGGATGGTGAGAATTAGGGAGGCTGGGGCCATGGCGATCCTGCCCGTGGGGAGCGCCGGGCCCGAGAGATAAAACACGGGCTAAGCTTGTAGAAGCCAAGCCCGAGGGTATCTCCGGACCGGGGTTCGAATCCCCGCACCTCCACCAGAAAGCTCGGAACGGAGGAAAATAAGCGCTCTTTATTCGCCGTTTTCCCGCACAGTGTTTTCCCCAAACGAAGCTCCCCTGAGATGGCCGCGTGTCTCTGGGAGCTCGAGACCTTGATGGGCCCGAAGCTCACCGACTCCGTGTTGCAGCAGGCCGGGGCCAACGGGGGCGCCTCCTTCGCCAGGGGACTCGTGGGAGAAACCCTTCCCCAAGGAGGAGAGCAGGTCCTGCGGGATTGTCTCGCCGCCTATCAGGCTGCCGGGTTGGGCCGCCTCGAGACCGAGGCCTTGGAGTGGCCCATCGGCCGGGCTCTCATCCGCGGACACGACACGTTCGAGTCGTGAATGGCCCTCCACCACGGGAGGGATACGAAAGCTCCCGTCTGTGCCTATACCGCCGGGGTGTCGGTGGGGTTCGTGAACGCCATCGCCGGACGTCACGACGTGGTATGCATCGAACGGGCTTGCCAAGCTCAAGGGGCCGAGGCTTATTTGTTCGAACTCCTCCCCGCCGAGGCCGCCGACGATGTCCAGAGCGTAGAGGTTCCCCCGATGATACGGGTCTGGGACGTGTAATAGGCCAACACCTCGTGACTTCCCTTAGAGGCTCAGATCACCGTCACCCCGTCCAAGAGCACCCCGGAAAAGCGGGGGCTCATAGGGAAGACACAATCCCAGTTCCCTCAGCCTTTCCATCGGGGCCTCCCTCCCATGTAGTGCCACTGCCGCCTCTATCCCAACACCAGGAATTCCTCAATGGTGGCCACCTCTCCTAGACAGGGGGTAGAGCTCGAGATCACCGACGACGGACGCGGGTTCGACCCCGCGGAGGTTGGAGTGGGAATGGGCCTTGTCAACATGCGGGAGCGGGCCTCCTCCCTGAGCGGGGAGTTTTCCGTCTCCTCGGCCCCGGGGGAGGGGAGTAGTACCCTTGAGGTGAGCCATGGACGAAATAAGGGTCATGATCGCGGACAATCATACGGTGGTACGGAAGGGGATCCGGGCGCTGCTTGCCACCGAGCCCGGCATCCGGGTGGTGGGCGAGGCGCGGGATAGCGAGGACGCCCTGCACAAGGTCCTGGCCCTGAAGCCGGACGTGATCCTCATGGATCTCGTGATGCCCAAGCTGGACGGGGTTCAGGCCACCCCGGAGGATCTGGGAGAAGCTCCCCGAGGCTAAGATCCTGATCCTAACCAGCTTAGCCGAGGACAAACGGATCTTCGCGGCCATCGAGGCCGGGGCCTTGGGGTACCTGCTCAAGGATTCCTCCCCCGAGGATTTGATTCGGGCCATCCGGGAGGTGGCCCGGGGCGAGTCCTCCCTCCACCCCAAAGTGGCCCAACGGCTGATCGGCCGCCTCCGGGGCGGTGGAGCGTCGGAAAAGGAGGAGCTGAGCGAGAGGGAGCTCGCGGTGCTCCGGCTCATCGCCCGGGAGCTTTCCATCAGCGAGCCCACCGTGCGGCCCATGTGAGCAACATCCTCTGCAAGCTCGGCCTCAAGAGCTGCACCCAGGCGGCTCTCTACGCCATCGAGACGGGCCTGGCCTCCCTAAGCATCTCTGAAAGCGCGCGCCGGGTCAACCCCCTGTCCATCCCCTCGATCACGTC
>ENA-OSAE01000193-OSAE01000193.1-marine-sediment-metagenome-genome-assembly--contig:-NODE-193-length-40008-cov-29.428353_pt1 | contig 40008 bp, 39 predicted proteins | sample MGYA00237870_ERZ529317 | MGnify/ENA primary metagenome ERZ529317 (study PRJEB26369, sample SAMN03142812) | marine sediment metagenome | biome: marine; feature: borehole; material: sediment... | reverse complement strand
CGGTTCTGTGAGAGGGATGGCGCTAGCTTGATCACCTAGCGCCACCCTACTCGATTGTGTTTTTTTCAAACTAGTGCTCAATGCCGCGCCCGAACGGGGGCACCACGGAGGATGAAACTCAGGAAGAGCTGTTGGTTGGCATGAGCCTTCTGATCCCTGGGGCGGTTGCCAGGAAAGGTATGGGCAGGCAGGGATTTTCTGGCAATTGGGCGAAGGCCTTAGAAGTCAGATCAAGAATTCCGTGTTGGGGACGGAGGGAAAGAGCAGTGGAGGAAAAGAAGTACTGGTTGGCTCTGAGCAGGGTCCGTGGGGTGGGGCCGAAAAAGATGGTCAGCCTGGTCAGGCACTTTGGCTCTCCCAGGCGTGTTTGGCACGCCGGGATTGAGGACCTGGTAACGGTGGATGGGATCGGGGTGGAGACGGCCCAGGGCATAGTGGAGGCCAGGAAGGGCATTGACCCGGACAGGGAACTAGATGACCTGGCCAGGACTGGTGCCAGGGTGATGACCATTGAAGATGAAGCCTACCCCGAAAACCTCGCCCAGATTTACGACCCACCACCTCTTCTCTATTATAAAGGTGAAATAGCGGGCGCTGACCGTCGGGCGGTGTCTATTGTCGGTTCACGCCGCTGCACTTCCTACGGGCGCTGGGTCGCCTACTACCTGGCGGGCCAGCTGGCTTCAAGGGGTTACACGGTGGTGAGCGGATTGGCACGGGGGATAGATACAGCGGCCCATCGCGGCGCACTGGCCGCCGGTGGGAGAACCATCGCTGTCCTTGGTTCAGGAATCAACGTCATCTACCCACCAGAGAACGACGAACTGGCCAGCCGGATTGCAGAAAGCGGGGCTTTAGTTACCGAGGTTCCGGTGGGAAGTGAGCCTGATGCGCGGCATTTTCCAGCCCGGAACCGGATCATTTCTGGTCTTTCTCTCGGCACCGTGGTTGTAGAGGCTGGAGAAAGAAGTGGTGCCTTGATTACGGCCGACCTTGCCCTGGAACAAAACCGCGAGGTTTTTGCGGTTCCAGGCAGCATCAGTGCAGCCTCGAGCCGGGGTCCCCACAAGCTCATCAAGCAGGGTGCCAAGCTGGTGGAGAATGCCGGGGATATCGTCGAGGAGCTCGAACAAGGTCTCCAGGAAGGGGATGCCCAACTAACGACCGGGAAGAAGGGGGGGCTGCCCAACCTGGGCAGCGACCAAATGAGGATCCTGGAAGGTTTGCGGGCAGGCCCCATCAATGTAGAGGCCCTGGCGGTCAGGTGCGGGCTCCCACCTGCCCGGACTTGTGCCTGCCTGACAGAGCTGGAGCTCATGGGTAGGGTGGTTCGGTTGCCGGGCAATTTCTATGTTTTGCCTTGACTTCAAGAGATGGTTTTTGACGCTTTCTAAGGGTTAATAAGATGGGTCAAGAAGAGGAACTGATCTAGAGAAGGAACTTCTAGCGGGTCATAAAGAATATCATGGAGAATAGTGGACAATAAAGGGCATATGTTTGCATTATAGGATTGTTCGTTGTATAATGTGCCAGTAGATATTGGGGGTGTGCCCATGGCAAAGCCGCTCATTATTGTGGAATCACCGGCTAAGGCGAGAACCATCAAGAAATTTGTGGGGAATCGTTTTGATGTCCAGGCCTCAATGGGGCATATCCGGGACCTCCCCAAGAGCCAGTTGGGCGTAGCTGTAGATGACCATTTTGAGCCCAAGTATGTTACGATCCGCGGCAAGGGAAAAATCGTTCAGGAGCTTCGTAAACGGGCCCGAAAGGCTGCCCGGGTTCTCCTGGCTACAGACCCCGACCGTGAGGGCGAGGCCATTTCCTGGCATCTCGCCCAGCTCCTTAACATGGATGAGCATGAACCCTGCCGGATTGAGTTCCACGAGGTGACCAAAGAGGCGGTAGATCAGGCTTTGAAATCACCCCGGCCGATAGATGACAACCTGGTGGATGCCCAACAGGCGCGTCGGATCCTGGACCGCCTGGTGGGCTACAAGCTGAGCCCCCTGTTGTGGAGGAAAGTCCGCCGGGGACTCTCGGCCGGCCGGGTCCAGTCGGTGGCAGTGCGGTTAATCTGTGACCGCGAAGAAGAAATCGAGGCCTTCACCCCGGAAGAATACTGGTCCATCACGGCCGTTCTTGAGACCGAGAAGGGCCGGAGTCGTTTTCAGGCCAAGTACCGGGGGCCCAAAGGGAAAAAGCTGGTGCCGAAAAGCGAGGAAGAAACGAAAGGAATAATTCGGGAAATCCAGGGAAGGCCCTTTGTGGTAACCCGGGTTGTCAAGAAAGAGAAACTCCGTCATCCCCCGCCCCCTTTTACCACCAGCAGCATGCAGCAGGAAGCATCCCACAGGCTCGGATTTTCGGTTCGGAAAACAATGTCTGTTGCCCAGCAGCTCTACGAAGGCCTGAACTTGGGCCCGGAAGGTACCGTCGGGCTCATCACCTACATCAGGACGGATTCAACCCGGATTGCAGATACGGCCCGGTCGGAAGCAGGCAGGTTGATCCACGCCCGGTTTGGACCGGAATACGTGGGCCAATACCGGAAACAAGCCCCTAAGCCTGGGGCCCAGGAAGCTCACGAGGCTATCCGGCCCACCTCAGTCTTGAGGGACCCGGAAAGGGTGAAGGGGTATCTTAACCGGGACCAGTACCGGCTTTACCGGTTGGTCTGGACCCGATTCATAACAAGCCAGATGAGCCCAGCGGTGATGGACACGGTGTCGGTTGACATTTCTGCGGGTGACCACGTCTTTCGAGCCACCGGTTCAACCCTCAAGTTTCCCGGTTTCATGGCGGTCAAATTGGAAGAGAAGGCCGATGATAACGGAGCTGCCCAGGAGCCGGTGGTACGGGAGCAGCTTCTTCCTGAGTTAACCAAGGGTGAGACCCTCCTTTTGCTCGGGCTGGAACCCAAGCAGCACTTTACCCAACCCCCTCCCAGGTACACCGAGGCGATGCTGGTTCGCACCCTTGAAGAAAAAGGGATTGGCCGTCCCAGCACTTATGCCCCCATCATTTCTACGATTCAACAACGCGGTTATGTACTCAAGGAAGACCGGCATTTTGTTCCCACTGAACTGGGAAAGCTCGTGATTCAGCTCTTGAAGGAGAATTTTCCTAGAATCATCGACGTGGAATTTACGGCCCGGATGGAGGCTGAACTTGACCAGATCGAGGAAGGGGAAACCTACTGGCGGAAGGTGCTGGCTGACTTTTACGGACCCTTCGAGGAAACCCTCAAGAGGGCTGAAGAGAAGCTGGGACGGGTGCGGGTCCCAGAGGAGGAAACAGACGTCACGTGTGAGAAGTGTGGGCGGAAGATGGTCATCAAGTATGGGCGGTACGGTAAATTTCTGGCTTGTCCCGGGTACCCCGAGTGTAAGAATACCAAGCCTTTATTGGAAAAAACTGGGGTAAAGTGCCCGGAGTGCGGAGGGGAAATTGTCGGACGCCGGAGCAAGAAGGGCCGGAAGTTTTACGGGTGTAGCAACTACCCTGAATGCAATTTTGTCAGCTTCAATAAACCATTGAAGAAGACATGTCCCGAGTGTGGTGCCTTTATGGTTCAGAAACGTTCCCGGGAAAAGGGTACGTATTACCAGTGCTCAAGACAGGGATGCGGGTACTCCGAGACTCCTTCGGAGCAGGTTTGATACCATAGATCAGGCCGCGGGCTGGCGCCCAGTCCTTGGCTTTTTGAATCGAAGTGCGGCATTGAGGTGGTAGACAGGCCCGGGCCGGGAGGTGAGCTTTCGGCATGGGTCGGAGGTGAGAGAAGTGGCTTATGACCTGGTGGTTATCGGCGGGGGACTGGCAGGTTCTGAAGCAGCCTGGCAGGCTGCCGAGCGGGGTCTGAAGGTCGTGCTTTTTGAGATGAGGCCGCAGAAGTTAACCCCTGCCCACCGTACCGGAAAGCTGGCCGAGTTGGTTTGCAGCAATTCCCTCCGGGCAGCCTCCTTAACCAACGCGGTGGGATTGTTGAAAGAGGAAATGCGGCGGTTGAACTCCCTAATTATTCAGTGTGCCGATGCCACCCGGATTCCGGCTGGAGGGGCGCTGGCCGTTGACCGGGAGAGGTTTTCCGCCCTGGTAACGGAAAAAATCCAGGCTCACCCCGGGATTGAACTCGAGCGCAAAGAGGCCACCTGGATTCCGTCAGAGGTGCCGGTGGTCATTGCGACTGGTCCCTTAACATCACCCGCCCTGGCCGGGGAAATCCAGGGTTTCTTGGGGGAGGAATACCTTTCCTTCTTAGATGCCGTGGCACCGATTGTTACCAGCGAATCCATCAACAGGGAAGTGGTTTTCCCGGGTTCCAGGTACGGAAAAGGAGGCCAGGACTACCTTAACTGTCCACTGGATCAAGAGGAGTACCGAAGGTTCTGGTTGGAGCTAGTCAGGGCTGAAGTCCACGAGGGACATGAATTCGAGTCCGGCTGTTTTTTTGAGGGGTGTCTACCGGTAGAGGAAATGGCCAGGCGGGGGGAAGACACACTTCGCTTTGGGCCCATGAAGCCGGTAGGGCTGGTTGACCCGGCTACTGGGAAACAACCTTACGCGGTAGTTCAACTGAGACGTGACGACAGGGAGGGAAGGTTGTATAACCTGGTGGGGTTTCAGACCAACCTCAAATGGGGTGAACAGAAACGGGTTTTCCGGTTGGTCCCCGGGCTGGAGAAAGCCGAGTTCGCCCGGTTTGGGGTTATGCACCTGAACACCTTTATCAAGGCGCCGGTGGTCTTGAAGGCCACGCTTCAAACCAGAAAACGGGAAGACCGGTTTTTTGCCGGGCAGATCACCGGTGTCGAGGGTTACGTGGAGTCGGCTGCCACCGGGCTGGTGGCCGGGATAAATGCGGCGCGTTGGCGAAAAGGGAAGCAGCCACTGGTATTTCCAGCTGAGACTGCCATCGGGGCCTTGTGCCGTTACCTGGAGACAGCGGTGGCGGAGTCCTTTCAGCCCATGAACATCACCTTCGGGTTGTTGCCACCCATGAGGCAGAAAGTCATGAACAAAAAAGAGAGAAAGGAAAGGATCGCCCGGCGGGCGCTAAAAAGCCTGGAAGTGTTCTTGACCGAAGTGGGTGGGTGAATTTTTTTGGAAGATTTTGAAAGTAACCCTTGCGGAATCAATTCACTTGTGATACCATTAATTGAGGTTGATTGGCATGGTACAGGTTCCCAGCCCTGGTAGTCTACAAAGAACAGGAGGAAAGGAAACGGTACAGGCGCTCAGGCTCTTTTTTTCGCACCTGGCGGTGGAAAAAAATGCATCACCACGGACGGTGGCGAGTTATCAATCAGATTTGAGAGGGTTTTTCGCTTTCCTTTGTGCCGAAGCCGACACGCCCGAGGTGCCACCGTCTGCGGTCGGCCACTTGGATATCCGGCGGTACCTAGCTCACCTGCGGCGTGAGGGCGTTTCACGGCGGACCATGGCTAGGAAGCTATCGGCCCTCCGGTCTTTTTTTCGTTTCTTGTGCCGGGAAGGGATGGTGGTTGAAAACCCCGCTGCCCTGGTCCATTCTCCCAGGCTCGACCGGAAGCTTCCGTTTTTTTTGCATTACGAAGATATTCTTTTACTCCTGGAGCGTCCTGATACCACGACGGTCCTGGGTTTGAGGAACCGGGCCATCCTTGAAGTTCTTTATGCCACAGGGATCCGTGTTGGCGAGCTGGTCGGGATTGATTTAGGGGATTTTGATACCGGTGCTGGCCTGGTCCGGGTGATGGGGAAAGGTGCCAGGGAGAGGATCGTGCCTGTGGGTTCGCATGCCCTGGGCTGGGCTTTGAGATACCTGGAACGGGCCCGCCCGTCCCTCCTTGCAAGAAGAAGGGACCTGCCTTCACACCGGGAGCAGGCCTTGTTCTTGAACAGGTGGGGCAAACGCCTTTCCTCGCGCGGTGTGCGCACGGTATTTGAGCGCCACGTGGTAGGGTTGGCCAGGGAGAAACAGGTTAGTCCTCACACCCTCAGACATTCCTTTGCCACCCATCTTCTTGAGGCGGGGGCTGAGATTCGCTTTGTCCAGGAACTTCTGGGGCATGCCAGTATTTCCACGACCCAGATTTATACCCACGTAACCAGAAAGAGACTAAAAGCCGTCTACGAGGCCGCTCACCCAAGAGCCTAGGAGTCGTGTTGTGGTATAGACGGGGTTTGTGATTACTGGGACAGGTCAAAGGATGGAGGGGTGGTCAATGTTTACCGGCACTACAATTGTGGCTGTCCGGCACCGGGGGCAATCGGCCATGGCCGGGGATGGCCAGGTGACCCTCGGGTCTGCCACGATCATGAAACACAAGGCCAGGAAGGTCAGGCATCTTTATAAAGGTACGGTCTTGGCGGGGTTTGCCGGGGCAGTGGCCGATGCCTTCACCCTGTTCGAAAGGTTTGAGGGAAAACTGGAAGAATACCGGGGCAACCTGCCCCGGGCGGCTGTTGAACTGGCCAAGGAATGGAGAACCGACCGTATGCTCCGGCGGCTGGAGGCCTTGCTGTTAGTACTGGATAAGGAACACTTACTGCTTATCTCCGGAAGTGGTGAGGTTATCGAGCCCGACGACCAGGTAGCTGCCGTTGGTTCTGGTGGTCCTTATGCCCTGGCTGCGGCTCGGGCGCTTCTGAAACACAGCGCCTTGAATGCCAGGGATATTGCGGAAGAGGCGTTACGGATTGCTTCTTCCATCTGTGTCTACACCAATGAAGAAGTCACTGTTGAGGAACTCTAGGGCCGGCTTTTTCGCCCTGAAAAGGGCGGTGCCCCAACGTACCTGGGAGGGTTGATGTGGTTATATGATGGTTGAGGACCTGACACCTCATCAAATCGTGGCTGAACTGGACAAGTATATTATCGGTCAGGCCCGTGCCAAGAGGTCGGTTGCGGTAGCTTTACGCAACAGGTACCGGAGGCAGCGCCTGCCTGACCACCTTCGGGATGAAATCTTCCCGAAAAACATCCTGATGATTGGACCGACCGGGGTGGGGAAAACCGAGATTGCGCGCCGGATGGCCAGACTGGTGCGTGCTCCCTTCATTAAGGTGGAAGCCACCAAGTTCACGGAAGTAGGCTACGTCGGGAGAGATGTCGAGTCCATGGTCCGTGACCTGGTGGAAACAGCCATTAGAATGGTCAAGACCGAGCGGATGGCGGAGGTGGAAGAAAAGGCCAAAGACCTGGCAGAGGAGCGCATTCTTGATCTCCTGGTACCAGTGCCCGGCCGGGAAAAATCTGCGAAAAACCCTTTTGAGGTCCTGTTTGGAGCTGGTACCCAGCGGGAAGAGGAGACCGAGGATGAAGTCCTCCAGGCCCGGAGGACACGGGCCAGGGAGGAACGCGACCGGTTGAAAAAGCGCATGGCGGACGGGGAACTCGAAAACGAGTTGATTGAGGTTGAGGTGGAGAATAAAGCCCCTCCCATGGTGGAGGTTTTCTCTGGATCCGGGGTCGAAGAGATGGGGATCAACTTTCAGGATTTGTTGGGAGGGATGTTTCCGAAGCGGAAGAAGAAGAGAAAGGTTACTGTAGCGGAAGCCAGGAAAATCCTGGCCCAGGAGGAAGCCCAGAAACTCATTGACATGGACGCCGTGACCGGGGAGGCTATCGACAGGGCAGAGCAAAGCGGGATCATCTTTATCGATGAGATCGATAAGATTGCCGGTCGTGAGGGGGGTGTCGGCCCGGATGTGTCCAGGGAAGGGGTGCAGCGTGACATCCTGCCCATCGTGGAGGGCTGTACAGTGATGACCAAGTACGGCCCCGTTAAGACCGACCATATCCTCTTCATAGGAGCCGGTGCTTTCCACGTTTCAAAACCTTCGGACCTGATTCCAGAGCTTCAGGGGCGGTTTCCGATCCGGGTGGAGCTCGATACCCTGACGGTGGATGACTTCGTACGGATCCTGACTGAGCCGCGCAATGCCCTGATCAAGCAATACACTGCCCTGCTGGAGGTCGAAGGAATAAAAATCACTTTCCAAGAAAATGCTATTGCCGAAATTGCGCGCATGGCAGCCCGCGTAAACGACGAAACCGAGAACATCGGGGCACGACGTCTACATACCATTTTGGAGAAATTGCTCGAAGACCTCTCCTTTGAAGCCCCGGAGCTCAGGGGGCAAGAGATTGTTATTACTCCGAGTTACGTGCAGGAAAAACTGGCTGACATTGTCCGGGATCGTGACCTGACCCGGTACATTTTGTGAGAAGACATATAGATATTGGTACGTAAAGTAGAAAGGGGATGTGGCATGAGAACCTTGCTTGAAAAAACGAGGCAGATCAACAAGTTGCTGCAGAGAACAGCCGGACACCCGGTAAATTTTGGTGAGATGGCCAATGTTCTGAGCGAGTTGATTGAATGTAATGTTTACGTTGTAAGCCGGAAGGGCAAAGTTTTGGGGTATGCCTTGCTGGAGGATTTTGAATGTGATGTCATGCTTGAGGAAGTGCTGAGGAGGGAGAAATTCCCAGAGGACTATACTGAGGGCTTGTTAAGAATTGAGCAAACCTCCCCCAACATCAGCCAGGAAGGTCGAAACTGTGTTTTTAAGGAGGGTGAGGGTTGTCCCTTGCCCAGCAAGGTGACCACCATTGTTCCCATCAATGGTGGTGGGGAAAGATTGGGCACCCTGATCCTGGCCCGTTACTCTCGCCAGTTTGACGATGGGGACCTCATTCTGGCGGAGTACGGGGCAACTGTGGTTGGTATGGAAGTACTCCGGGCCAAGAGCGAACGTATTGAAGAAGAAGCACGTAAGAAAGCGGCGGTTCAAGTGGCGATTGGTACCCTTTCGTACTCCGAGTTAGAAGCTATCCAGCATATCTTTGATGAACTGGATGGTGATGAAGGGCTCCTGGTAGCCAGTAAGATCGCGGACAGGGTGGGGATTACCCGTTCCGTCATTGTTAATGCCCTCCGAAAGTTTGAAAGTGCCGGGGTCTTGGAATCCCGTTCCCTGGGGATGAAGGGAACATATATTAAGGTGCTGAACGACCGGCTCCTGGATGAGTTGAAGAGGATCAGTCACCATTAATGGATTTACCAACCGTGATGATTGCTCCATTTTAATCGACTCTTGTGAAAAAAGTTGTGTCTTTCCGGCAGGAATATCGACACCAGTATAGAATAAATGCTTATCTTAACAGGTAAATTACGTCAACTTGATCTGATTTTTCCACTCTGCAACTGTGGAACGAAGCCGTACCTGCGACGGTAACCAAAGCAGAGGCAGAATCCCGCACAACTGAGAAGTTAATACAGGCCAGGTCCCGAAAAGGCAAACCCGTCGAAAGATGGGGGCGCAAAGCCACGGGTCTACAGCCTCAGCAGGGTGAGGCCAGGACAGCCGGGTTGCCGAAGAGTTGGCCGTGTTGTTTTCCGCGTAGATGTGAAGCCAAAGCCTATCTCGTCGGCCTCCCGGCGAGGTGGGCTTTTGATTTTTAGCATTACACTGTAGACCTGAAGGGTCAGAAAGCTGTACGCCGGGAGTGCTCCGGAACAGGACCGGCTAGACCGCAGGCCCGGGATCCGGGAAAAAAGGCGTATGGAGAGGAAGCCGGGGTGACCGGGAGCGTGGTGTTTCGAAATACGGGCTACACGAGAAGGTCCAGGTGAAACAGGTGGTGGGAGGTAGGTGCCAATGAAGACATGGGCTGTTGTCAACCTCTTGGGCCGTGGCCTGGATGCGGCCGCGTTGCGGCACCGTGTTCTGGCCAACAACATTGCGAATGTTAACACCCCGGGGTTCAAAAGGTCGGACGTCAGTTTTCAGCGTGAGTTCTTCCGAGCCTTGCAGACAGACAGGATACCGGTTAGGACCACGCATCCTGACCACATTGGTGGTTGGCCGACAGGTCTTCAAACGGTTGAGGCGGTCCTTCGTACTGAACCGTCCAGCAGTTACCGGAACGATGGAAATAACGTTGATATTGATGCCGAGATGTCCTACCTGGCTCAGAACACCCTTTTCTACCTGGCTTTGACAAGGGTGCTGGGGAGCAAGTTTGACATCTTGAAAACGGCTGTCACGGGAAGGGGGCGTTAAGGAATGAAAATGTTTGGCGCCATTGATATCAGTGCCACCGGGCTCACGGCGGAACGGCTCCGTATGGACCTCATTGCTTCCAATATCGCCAATGCCAACAGTACGAGAGGGCCAGGAGGCGGGCCGTACAGGCGCAGGGTGGCTGTTTTTGCAGCCCGTGGTAGCGGAGCCGGGGCACGGTTTTTTCCCCTGGGAGTGAGACAGGGTTTGGGGCAGGGTGTGAAGGTGATCGGCATCAGGTCGGATTCCTCCCCCCTGCGCATGAAGTACGATCCCGGCCATCCGGATGCTAACGAAGACGGCTACGTGGTGCTGCCAAATGTGGATATCATGCGGGAAATGGTGGATATGATTACTGCTTCCAGGGCTTATGAAGCTAACGCCACCGCCATCGAAGCTGCAAAACAAATGGCTCTCCGGGCCCTGGAGATTTAAGGGGTGAGAACTGGTGGTAGGAGTAGGTGGGATCACCTCAGTACCAGAAACTAACCGCCCAAAAAAAGAATTAGAGGGAGACCGCCGCCAGGAAACCTACGCCCTTTTTGCGGACCAGCTGAGGAGGGCTTTAGACAAGGTTAACGACCAGGTCAGGGAAGCCGACCTCATGGCCCAGAAGGTGGTTACGGGGGAGTCTGAGAACCTGCACCAGGTAATGATTGCCCTTGAAAAGGCCGCCCTGGCGGTGAACCTGACTGTTGAGGTTCGGAACCGGGTAGTTGAGGCTTACCAGGAAATCATGAGGATGCAGGTTTGATTAACGGTCACAGGTGCAGCTGCCGTTGTTAGGTAGGGTGATGAACCGGCTCCAGGGCCGAGAGATAAGAAGGACCCGGAGGGGTACCCAACCACCATTCTTCTCCTGTGCGGCCTGAAGGCGGGATTCCTGGGAGGTAGACGGCAATGGCTGAGCCTACAGCAGAAACAAGAGAAAGCCCTCTCACGGCGGTCTGGAGACGGATCCCGCGCTGGCAGGCATACCTTCTGGTGGGGGCCGCCGTATTGGTCCTCGGCACCCTGGCAGTATGGGGTAATTTCTTTTCCGGCAGACACGACTTTGTACCACTTTACCAGAAGCTTGATGCCAGGGACATGGCCGCCATCACCACCAGGTTAGAAAAAGAGTCCATACCTTATGAAATCAATACCGACGGGACAGAGGTCAGGGTTCCAGCTGGAGACGTGGCGCGGGCCCGTTTGGTGATGGCCCAAGAGGGCCTGCCCAAAGGGGGAGTCGTTGGCCTCGAGATTGTCGGCCAGGGCGGGATCGGTACCACCGATTTTGAGCGCCGTGTCAACTATCTCCGGGGTCTTCAAGGGGAACTAACCAGGACCATCAAAGAGATCGAAGGGGTGGAAGACGCCCGCGTCCATATTGTTCTCCCCAAAGAAAGTGTCTTTGTCTCCCAGTCAAGGCCAGCTTCGGCGGCTGTTTTTGTAAAGCTGAAACCGTACGCCGAACTGAAACCCGACCAGGTACTGGGAGTAATCAACCTGGTTTCTCATGCTGTTGAAGGCCTCGAACCAGAAAATGTAACCGTGATTGATGTCAGCGGTCGGATTCTGTCTGCAGCGGGCGGCCTGAGTCAAAGTGGGGAGGCAGGTACCTGGTCCGACCTTGAGGTTAAGCATGCTTTTGAAAAAAACCTCCAGGAAGATATCCAGAGCCTGCTTGAGCAGGTCTTGGGTCCCGGAAACGTGGTGACCAAGGTAACTGCCCAGCTAAACTTTGACAGGCGGGTTATTGACCGGAATCTTTTCGAACCAGCCGCGGACGGTGCGGGGATCTTGATCAGTATGCAGGAGTTAAGGGAGGAGTTCCAGGGAACTGGAGTAGGTCTGCCAGTGGGTCCACCTGGGGACGGGGAAATCTTCACTTACCAAGCGGCCGGGGAAACCGGTGAAAGCAGCTACAGCCGCACTGAGACCACCAGGAACTACGAGGTGAACGTGATTACTGAACACATGGTGGTCGCCCCCGGAAAAGTAGAACGCCTTTCCGTGGCGGTGGTGGTTAATGCCGAACTAACCGAGGAGAAACGGCAGGCCATTGAGCGGGTTGTGGCCTCTGCCATTGGTTATGACCCAGAGCGCAGGGACCAGATTACTGTGACCGGGATCCCCTTTGATACCTCCATGGCTGAAGAGGTTCTGGCCCAGATGAAAAGGGACCAACAGGAGCAGGAAAAAGCCCGGGAGGAAGGACTAACGGCTGAGACGCTCACCCTGGCTGCTGTTGCCGGCGTGTTCTTAATCTTGCTCTTGGTCTTTTTGGTTTTCCTCATTGTGCGCGGCCGTCGGCAGCGGGGCCGGCAAGAGCAGGTGATCATGGAGGAAATGCGCCGTGCGGTCCAGGCGGCGGCCCGTGCAGAGGAAGATACCCTTAAGGACTCCAAGGAGAACCAGTTACGGCGCCGTATTAAACAGCTCGTCCAGGAGCATCCGGAGAACGTTGCGCAGTTGCTGCGGACGTGGTTGGCTGAAGAATAGGGGGGAACCCGTTGCGCGAGCAGGGTCTCAACGGCAGGCAGAAAGCCGCCATCTTACTAGTCTCCCTGGGGCTGGAAGTCTCAGCCCAAATCTTGAAACACCTCGGGGAAGACGAGATCGAGCAGCTTACCCTGGAACTTGCCAGTGTCAGGAAGGTTTCCAGGGAAGAACGCGAGGCGGTACTGGAGGAGTTTCACCAGATGGGACGGGCCCAGGAGTACCTGGCTGAAGGTGGGATTGAATACGCCCGGGAGGTTCTCGAGAGGGCCCTTGGTACCCAAAAAGCTTTCGATATTCTCGAAAGGCTCACATCCAGCCTCCAGGTGAGACCCTTCGACTTTATACGCAAGGCTGACCCAACCCAGATTCTCAACTTCATTCAAAACGAGCATCCTCAAACCATTGCCCTGGTCCTGGCCTACCTTACCCCAGGGCAGGCTGCAGTCATCCTCTCGGACCTACCGCCCAACCTCCAGGCTGATGTGGCCAGGCGTATTGCGCTCATGGAAAGAACCTCTCCTGACGTGATCCACGAAGTGGAGAGGGTCTTGGAACAGAAGCTTTCTTCCCTCATGAGCCAGGACTACGCTTCGGCGGGCGGGATTGAAGCGGTGGTCCAGGTTCTGAACAGTGTCGACCGGGCCACCGAAAAAAGTATCCTGGAAACCCTGGGGGTGGAGGACCCGGAACTGGCGGAAGAGATTAAGAAGAGAATGTTCGTGTTTGAAGACATCGTGAAAATGGATGACCGGTCTGTGCAAAGGGTCCTGCGTGAGATCGATATTTCCAAGGACTTGCCCATGGCCCTTAAGGTTGCCAGTGAGGATGTCAAGGCCAAGATTTTCAAGAACATGTCGAAGCGGGCGGTGGAGAATCTCAAGGAGAACATTGAGTACCTCGGGCCTGTGCGCCTGCGTGACGTGGAAGAGGCGCAGCAGGTAATTGTGAATGTCATCAGGAGGCTCGAGGACGAAGGAGAGGTCATTACCGGGCGTGGCGGAGGTGACGAGATCATTGTCTAGGGTAATCAAGAACGCGGTTTTGCGCCCTGGGGTGCCGAGGCTGCTGCAGATTCTTCCCCGGGACTACCTGCCGGCCCAGGCTGCTTCCGGTAGGGGTTCAGGCAGCCGTTTGGACGGGGAAGAGGAGAATGGGAACTGCAGTCCTGACGATCGGGTGGAAGCGGAGACCATCCTGGAAAAAGCCCGGCAAGAAGCGCGCCTGATTATAGAAAGCGCCCGGGAGGAGGCCGACCGACTTCGGAAAGAGGCCCGGGGGCAGGGGTACGAGGAAGGGGTCAAGCAGGGTTACCAGGACGGGCAAGAAAAGGCCCGGGACCTAGTGGAACAGGCCCAGCGTATCTACGACGCGGTCCGTCGCCGGGAAAAGGAGACCCTGGGATCCTTGAAAGAGGACCTCATCAGGCTGGTTGTGGCCTTGGTTCGGAAGATAGTGCGCCGTGAACTGGAAAATGATGCCGAAATGGTGGTGAGGCTGGCCCTGGAGGCTGTGGGCCGGTTAGAACCTGGAGGGAAGCTCACAGTCAGGGTAAACCCCGTAGAAGTGGCGATTCTAGAAGGTTTCCAGGACGAAATACTGGCTGCTGCGCCCGGCACCAGGGAACTGGAGATCATTGCTGACCCGGGGATTGAACCAGGGGAATGTGTGGTTGAAGGTGACCACGAGGAGATCGATGGCAGGCTGGACAGGCAGCTGGAAAGGCTCGAAGAGTTTCTGAGGATGGGGGACGGAGATGAACGACCAAGCTAAGGCCCTCAGGGTCTACCTGTCCCGCTTGTACCGGGAAGTTGGGGGGTATGAGCTTCTGGGCCCCTCCGGTCGGGTGGTCAAGGTGGTAGGCTTAACCATTGAATCTATGGGGCCACGCTTGAGTATTGGTGACCTGTGTTACCTTTACCCGCAGAGGAACAAACCCGGGGTTTTGGCTGAGGCGGTAGGGTTCAAGGGGAAGCAGGTGGTGCTCATGCCCCTCGGTGAAATGGTTGGCATCGGACCGGGCTCGACGGTAGAACCGGCTGGACGACCTTTGTCTGTGGGCGTTGGGCCCGGATTGCTTGGAAGGGTTTTGGACGGCCTTGGACGCCCCATTGACGGTAAAGGGGGTCTGAAAAACGAGGACCGGTACCCAGTTGACCGGGTCCCACTGGGCCCCATGGAACGGGAACGGGTTACCGAGCCCCTGGCCGTTGGGGTGCGGGCCATTGACGGTTTACTCACCTGTGGCAAGGGACAGCGCGTGGGGATTTTCTCCGGTAGCGGGGTTGGAAAGAGTACACTGCTCGGGATGATTGCCCGTAACACTGCGGCTGATGTCACGGTCATCGCCCTGGTGGGTGAGCGCGGTCGGGAGGTGCGTGATTTTCTGGAAAGGGACCTGGGGGAAGTCGGGTTAAAGCGTTCGGTAGTGGTGGCGGCTACCTGGGACCAGCCGCCCTTGGTCCGGATTAAGGCTGCCATGGTGGCAACAGCCATCGCCGAGTACTTCCGCGATTGCGGCCTGGATGTCATTTTGATGATGGATTCCGTTACCCGCCTGGCCTTGGCCCAGAGGGAGATTGGTCTGGCTGTGGGTGAACCCCCGACTACCCGTGGGTATCCCCCCTCGGTCTTTGCCCTTCTGCCTCGACTCCTAGAGAGAACCGGGAACTGCCGGTGCGGGAGCATTACCGGGTTTTACACGGTCCTGGTGGAAGGTGACGACCTGGACGAACCCATCAGTGACGCGGTACGGGGCATCCTGGACGGGCACATCATCCTCTCCCGGGAACTGGCGGCAGCCAACCACTACCCGGCCATCGATGTTCTGAACAGTATCAGCCGGGTAATGGCTGACGTGGTGAGTGCCGACCACCGCCAGGCAGCGGGGAGGCTGCGTTCGCTCCTGGCCACCTACCGGGAAGCAGAGGACCTGATTAACATCGGTGCCTACGTGGATGGCAGCAATCCGGAAATTGACCAGGCTCGGGAGATGATGGGCACCATCAATGGTTTCTTGCGCCAGGCTGTAGAAGAAAAGGATGACTTTGAAACTACGCGCCGGTACCTTCTGGAGATGTTTGGGGAGGGCAGCTGAGGATGGCGCAACCTTTTCGGTTTCGATTACAAAAGGTGCTCGATGTGGCCGAGGAAAGGCTTAAAGCTTCTGAGCAAAGGCTTGCTCTGACCATCAGGGATAAAAACCGGGAGGAGGCCAGGCTTCAACTCGCCCAGGACCAGCTCCAGGGCCTTTATCAACACTTACGGAAAGAACTGGGTGGGGGAGAGTTGTCGTTGTGTCGGATGGACTGGTACCAGCAGTACCTAAACCGGGCCACCCGGCACGTTAAGGGCCAAAAGGAAAAAGTGGCTGAAACCGCCCAGCGGGTCTGCGAAATGCGGCAGGAAGTTTTCCGCGCCTGGGTTCGAGCAGAGAGCCTGAAGACCCTGAGGGAGAAAAGCAGGGCTGAACATACCAGGGAGGTGAGGCACAAGGAGAACAGGGAGATGGATGAGATGGCAGTCACGGGCTACTTAAGGCATGGGAGGGGCAGACAGGCTTGAATTATCTGCCAGGGCTGCCCTGGCACGGGCACGGTAGATGAACTGGCGAGGAAGCAGGTTTAAATCATTGAGGTGGAAGGAGGTGTGAGGATGACCGGCACGGGACCGGAGTTGGCTGTACCGTCCGGGGTTCAGGGTGCATTTTGTGGATCCGGGTTTCCAATCCTGCCCGGTGGGGTCAGGGTGAAGGAGGCGGACCGGGAGTTTCTCGTCCGCCTGCTGGAAGCCCTGGGGTTGAGGGCGCATCATGGTGCGGGGAACGCCCTTTCCCAGGAGGAGAAAAAACAGGTCTCGGAGTTCGTGGCAGCCTGGATTACCCAAGAGAACATGGGGGAGAAAGACGGGCTGACTGCAGGACTCGGGGATGGACCGGTTCACGGACCTGACCAAGAGGAAAGGGTCGGCTCTGCCCCTTTAGCCCAGGGTTTAAGACCTCTTGCGGTCCCTGGTCCAGAGCCACCAGGACCCGGGACGGGCGTACCCTGGGTTCACAGCCTGGCGGAAAACCTCCCCGGGATAGTGCCGATTGACAGCACTGGCGGTTCGTGGGCCTTATCGGTGGGAAAGGGCGAACAGGTAGTGGACGTGAAAGGTGAGGTAGCCGAAGGGCGTACCATGACGAACCCGGTGGCCAGGTTGGGGTTTCCGGGAGGGTCTTTGCAGGCAGTGGTTTCCCCCGGTTTGTCCCCGGAAAAGACGGCAAGAACAGAACCCGTAGGTGCGGGCGGGAATGGGTTTGATTCCCAATCAGGCGGGAGGAGCCCGGAAACCCGGGTACAGTTCCGACGGGCAGCCGAGGTTCCCCAGCACCGTGTTCCGGCTGGCTCGCAGGAAGAAGGCCTGTGGGGTGATTCCCCTGGGCCAGTGGGGACAGGTGTGCGGGACATTGAAGGGGCGGCTGCAGGACGAAAGAACGGAGATCCCAGGCCTGGCTTTGAGCTGGGAAGGAACCATTCCGGTGTACCAAACGCGGACCGGTGGCCGAGACTGGGGGCAGCGCCCCAGGCTACGGCAGGAGAGGGGTCCGCCGGGCGGGATGGAGCTGATCCCATGAGAGACGGTCACCGCGACCATTTTCACCCGGCCCCAGGACGGAAAGGGACTGGAGTGAACCTGTGGGCATCCGACGGTGTACCTGGCCCTGGGTGGAAACGGGGTGAGGGGGGAGGTCACCCGGGTGGAAGCCACCGCCTTCAAGGACCGGCGGAATGGCCCTTTCTGATGGGGGATGCCAGGGGTGCCCAAGCAGTCGACAGGGCAGGGGCGAACCCTGGTCCTGGTTCTGCCGGCGGGGCAGCTACCGGCCCTCCAACCCTTTTGCGCGAGATGATCACCCGGGCGGAACTCTTCCGTAGTGGGAAGACCACCGAGATGCGGCTGCACTTGAAACCAGGGTACCTGGGAGACCTGAACCTGCACCTGGTGGCCCGGGGTGAGGACCTCCTGGCCCGCCTGTTGGTAGGAAATTCTGAGGTAAGGGACCTGGTCCAGGCAAACCTCTTCCAGCTTCGCCAAAGCTTGGCCAGCCAAGGGCTGGACGGGCTTCAGTTCACTGTTGCCCTCTACAGGGAGGGGCACCAGGGAGCAGGCTCCGGGTGGGGGAACGGTAGAGGCGGAAGGAAGCAGGATCGAGCAGTAGCCCCGGCTGAGCACGGTTCAGAGCCCGGGGGTTTCGAGATGGACAGTACAAGGCTCTGTGATTACCTTGTATGAATGGGGGTGAAGAGATGACCGGATACACTGTCATGCCGACCCAAGGCGGTACGAGCAGAGAAACACCTTCTGCGGGTACGTTCACGGGTGGGCTCGATGGGACTGCGTTCCTGAGGTTGTTGTTGACCGAGCTTCAATACCAAGACCCGATGCAGCCGGTGAAGGATACAGCTTTCATTACCCAACTGGCCCAGTTTGCCGAACTCGAGCAGGCCCAGGCTTTGAGTCGTTTGAACCAGCAAACACAAGCGATTGGGCTCCTGGGCCGAAGGGTAGAGGTTCGCGACCCTGAAACCGGCACTACCGTGAAAGGCCTGGTGAGCCGGGTAGAAATCAAGGAGGGCCGGCCGAACCTGATTGTGAACAGCAGGCCGTATCCTCTTTCCAGCCTGGTGAGTGTGACAACCCGTTAACCGCACGGGGAAAAGGAAAACCGAGGGGGCGAACGTAGTGGCAAACCGTATTGACGGCTACGACCTGGTCAAACCCGTCATCCAGGGAACAGGGAGGATCAGAAACCGCCCAGGTCTAACGACAGGCCCGGCAGATGATTTCCAGTCTTTGCTTGCCGACCAGCTGGCCTTAGGGGGGTTGAGATTCTCCGGACATGCCCGAAAAAGGCTGGCGGTCGAGGGGAGCCGTCTGAACCGGGAGTCCTTAGAGAAGTTGAGTGCAGCGGTGGAAAAGGTCCGGCGTAAAGGAGGGCGGGAGTCCCTGATCCTGATGAGGGACATGGCCTTCGTGGTGAGTGTAAAAAACCGGACGGTCATTACTGCCGTCGGTGGAGAAAGAATGAAGGAAAACGTGTTTACAAACATTGACAGTGCTGTGATCGTTGATAGGTAGCCCGGACCTCTTCAGAGGAGGGCTGGGGCCGCGGAATGACCGAAGCGGCCGGTGTCTAACGGTCTTCGGCCGAGAAAAACCTACAGCCCATAAGGAGGTTATGACCCATGATGAGGTCTATGTATACCGGGGTTTCCGGTTTAAGGAATCACCAGATTCGTCTCGATGTCATTGGCAACAACATTGCCAACGTTAATACGGTTGGGTTCAAGCGGTCAAGGACTACTTTCCAGGATATTTTCTACCAGACCATGCGCGGGGCTTCATCTCCCCAGGGAGGACGCGGTGGAACGAACCCCATTCAGGTCGGCCTCGGGATGAGCGTGGGAAGCGTTGACACCATCCATTCCCAGGGAAACCTGCAGACCACCGGCAAGATGACCGACCTGGCCATTCAGGGCAGTGGTTTCTTTATCCTCAGTGACGGGGACAACACCTACTTCACCCGGGCCGGAAACTTCAACCGAGACCAGCTGGGGTACCTGGTCAACCCGTCCGACGGCCTCAGGGTACAGGGGTGGATGGCCAGTGGAGGGGTCTTTCCGGCTCTAACTGAAGACAACCTCACCGATATCAGGATCCCCATCGGCGAGACGGTAGGGGCAAAGGCTACCACCAGGATCGCCTACGACCAGAACCTTGATGCCGCCACGACGGTAGGTACTGGCTACCTCAAGCCGGTTCAGGTATTTGATTCCCAGGGGACGACCCATACGGTTACGGTAACCTTCACCAAGACCGGTGCTAATGCCTGGGATTGGAGCGCCGAAGTGGGAGGGGTGCCGGCTGGCAATGGTACCATTACCTTCGATACCGACGGCCGGTTTCTGAACCAGACCGGGGGTCCCGTCGTCTTCGATGCTGGTCAGGCCGGGAATGTTACCATCGACCTCGACTTCAGCGGGGTTACCCAGTATGCCGGGTCCACTACCGTCCAGGCCAGTGAACGCGACGGGTACCCCATGGGGACCCTGGAGAGTTTCAAGATTGACGCAAACGGTGTCATTACCGGTGTCTATTCCAACGGCCAGAGTCAGAAACTGGCCCAGGTGGCCCTGGCGAACTTCAGCAACCCGGGAGGCCTGAGCAAGCTGGGTCGGAACCTTTACCAGGAATCAAATAACTCTGGAATCAGCCAGATTGGACAGGCCGGAACCGGTGGCCGGGGTACCATTGCCCCGGGTTCCCTGGAGATGTCCAATGTCGACCTGGCCAAGGAGTTTACGGACATGATTGTAACCCAGAGGGGGTTTCAGGCCAACTCCCGGATCATTACCACCTCCGACGAGATGCTCCAGGAACTGGTGAACTTGAAGCGGTAGTAGTACTCCATGCCGACATCTGGGGCGGCACCACGAAGGATGAAAATTGGACCCGGTATGCAGCGGCCCGTTGATCGGGTAGGATCATGAGTTGCACGCCCGGGGTGCTCCGGAACGAGGCCGGTTATGCCGCAGCCCCGAAGGGGCTAGGAATAGGAATAAGAAAGGCGAGTGGAGGAGCACCCCGGGCGAGGCGGGTAGTGGCATTTTCGTAGAAGTGCCGCACGGTAAGGCCCCCAGGTGGTGACGAGCCCTGGGCCCGGGTTCCTCAGACTGTTTGGCGCCGTTCCGGGGCTCCCTGGGGGAAGGGGTGGGAAAGTAGGGGAAGCGGGGTGACGCATCCTGGTCAAGGTAACGCGGCTTGACGGCACAGAATTGATCATTAACGCCGAGCTCATCGAGTACATCGAGGGTACCCCGGATACGGTAATCACCCTGAGTACAGGGAGGAAGTTGGTCGTCAAGGAAACCACAGACGAAGTGGTGGAGCGCATCCTGTGCTACCGGGCCCGCCTCAGGGGCGTTGCCGGGCCTACAGGCGACGGCGGTGCTTGAATCAGGGGATAACCAGTGAAAAGAGGTGTGGATTCTTGGACTGGTCTTCCATTGTTGGTTTCATGCTCGGGGGAACACTTTTGGTCTGGGCTATTTTCAGCGGCGGTTCGATCTCGATTTTCTGGCATCCCCCTTCCCTGGCGATAACCCTGGGGGGAACCCTGGCCGCAGTATGCATCAACTACCAGGTTAAGGATGTTGTCGGTGTTTCGCGGGTGCTGAAAAACGCCTTTCTAGCGGGCGGGATGCACCCGGCTGAAGTAATCGAGCTGTTGGTCCGTCTTGCCGACAAGGCGCGCCGCGAGGGTCTCCTTTCCCTGGAGGATGACGCCGAGGGGCTGGAAGACCAGTTCCTAAAGAAGAGCATCCAGCTGGTGGTGGACGGGACGGACCCAGAACTGGTCCGAAGCATCATGGAGACAGAGTTGTCCTTTTTGGAGCAACGCCACCGGGCAGGTCAGGGCATGTTCCAGACCATGGGTGCCGTGGCCCCGGCCTTTGGAATGATGGGCACCCTGATCGGGTTGATCCAGATGCTGCGTAACCTGGACAGCCCCGAGGCCATCGGCCCCGGGCTGGCCACCGCCCTCATTACCACCTTCTACGGGGTCTTGATGGCAAATCTTTTCTTCCTGCCCATCGCCGGAAAACTCAAAACCAAGAGCGCCGAGGAGATCCTTTTGAAAGAGGTCATGATCGAGGGTATCCTTTCCATTCAGGCTGGTGATAACCCTCGTATTGTTGAGGAAAAGCTCAAGGCTTTCCTGGCCCCCCGTTTGAGGAACAGCGTTGGGAATAAACGCGAGCCAGAGCTGGAGGGTGATTGGGATGTCCAGGCGACGCCGCCAGGTGAGTGAGGATTACGCCGTTCAGACGTCAGCCCCTGGTTGGATGGTGACGTACGGCGATATGGTAACACTGGTCCTTTGCTTCTTTGTCATCCTGTTTTCCATTTCCTCTGTTAACGCCCGTAAGTTCGAGCTGGCCCTGAGATCCATGAGGGATGCCTTGGGCTTGCTCACCGGAGGGCCAAAGATCGAGAGCGAGCTCATGATTGATTACGAGCCCAGGTTTGCCGAAGACGAAACGGCACAGCGGGACTTCCTGGAGTTACAGCAGCTGAGCCGCCGCCTCCGGCGGTACCTGGAGGAGGCAGGTCTCAAGGATGCCATTGTCACCCATTTTGAGGAACGCGGCCTGGTGGTACGTCTCCAGGAAAACGTCCTTTTCGACTTGGGTAAAGCCGAAATCAAGCAGGAGGCCACCGTGATCCTGGATAAAGTAGGGGCGGTCCTGCTGCGCGTGCCGAACCAGATCCGGGTCGAGGGCCATACGGATAACCTGCCCATCAGTACACCAAGGTTTCCTTCCAACTGGGAGCTGTCCACGGCCCGGGCAACGGCGGTGGTGAAGTACTTGATCGAAAAGAGCCGTATTGAGCCCAGCCGGTTGTCGGCGGCCGGGTACGGGGAGTACCGCCCCATCGCTTCTAACGATAGCCCGGAAGGGCGGCAGCTGAACCGGAGGGTGGATATCGTCATCATCCGCCGGTCCTGGTCAAAGCGGGAACCGCCTGACCTGGGACAGGGAGAAATCATTCGCTGACGCTTGAGGAAAGGGGTAAGTGGAGTTGAAGGGAAAGAAAAATGCCGGCCTGTCGCTGGTTGTGGTAGTGGTCCTGGTTTCCGTCGTCTTGCTGGCTGCTGCCGGCAGCTACTACTGGTTTTTCGGGCGGAAGGAACCTGGAGACGGCGAGGCAGCCTCAAAAAAGGAAATCTCCCTTGTTGATGGACCCCTGTACGAGGTCGGGGAACTGGTTACCAACCTGGCCGGTGAAGACAGCCGCCGTCTGATCAAGGTCGAGATCGTCCTGGAACTGGCGGATGAAAAAACTGCCCGCCGCCTTGAGAACCAGGACGCGCCGGTTCGGAACCAAATTCTGGCCGTCCTGCGCAGCAAAACAGCGGCTGACCTGGAGGCCCAGGGCGGGATAGAGGTCCTGGCCGTGGAAATAAAGGCAGAACTGAACGAGTTGCTGGGAACTGAAGCTGTCCGGCGGGTGTATTTTACCCAGTTGGTGGTTGACTAGGCGCTGGTGCCGAGCCATTTTCGTAGTAGTGCTCCATGCCGCCTTGCGCTGCGGCGGCACCACGAGGGATGAAAATTGGAAGCGGTATTTCGCAAAGGTTGCACGCCCGGGGTGCTCCAGAACGAGACCGGTCAAGCCGCAGGTCCGGAGGGCTGAGAAATAAGAAAGTCGAGGAAAGGGGCACACCGGGCGAGGTGGATGGTGGCATTTTCGCAGTAGCGAATCCCGGCAGGGGTGTGCGATAGGGGTGGGGGGTGAGGCTTTGGCCGAGGTCTTAACGCAGGACGAGATCGATGCCTTACTGGCCCAGTTGGAGGGCGGGACCCTGGATCTTTCCGGCCCCAAACCCGATAAAGACAAGGCCAAGCCACAGGTCAGGATCTACGACTTCCGGCGGCCGGACAAGTTTTCCCGGAACCAGATGCGGACTCTACAGATGCTGTATGACCACTTTGCGCGGCTGGTCACCAGCGGCCTTTCCGCACGGTTCCGGACGCCTGTCAAGGTGACGACGGCTTCCGTGGACCAAATCACCTACGAGGAGTTCAGTGGAAGCCTACCGAACCCGGGGGTAATTGGTGTCATTGCTTTCAGCGGGCTTGAGGGTAACGCGGTCTTGAGTATTTCTCCCGATATCGCTTTTCCCATGCTCGACCGGGTTTTCGGCGGGCCGGGGACTTCCTTTGAATCCAAGCGGGCCCTGACAGAGATTGAGCAGACGGTCGTGACGTCGATTTTCAGGGACCTGATGGGATACCTTAACGAAGCTTGGAAAAGCATCGTGGAGCTGGGGGCTACCCTAGAGTCGGTTCAGACGAATCCGATGTTTGTCCAAATCGTCGCTCCCAACGAGATGACGGTGGTTATTTCCCTCGACATCAGGGTTGGGGACCAGCTTGGAACTTTAAGCCTTTGCCTGCCCTACCTGGTGGTAGAACCGGTTCTCCCCAAGTTGACTTCAAAGCAGTGGTTTGCCAAGATGGCGCGCGGGGTAGGGCCGGATGCCAGGAGGCGATTGGAACAGAAGCTGGGCACGGCCCGGGTTGTGCTTCGGGTGGAACTGGGAAAGACCGAGATCACCGTAGGGGAACTCTTGGAACTGACGGTTGGTGATGTAATTGAGCTTGACCAACGTGTGTATGAGGACCTCCAGGTATACGTCGGTCAAAGGGTCAAGTTCGAAGGCCGGCCGGGGCGGGTAGGACCACGACTGGCATTGGAGATATCTGGCCTGGTAGAGGAAGGAGAGGATCATACCAGTGAGTGAGGAGATGCTTTCCCAGGACGAGATTGATGCCCTCCTGGAAGCTGTTGATGATGAGGCGGAATCCAGGGTTCTGACCCCGATGCAAAGTGACTCCCTGGTCGAACTGGGAACCCTCTCCATGACCCAGGGGACTGATGTTTTGTCTTCCCTGGTAGGCAGGAAGGTGTCCCTGGGGACAACAGAGGTGTCGGTGGTCAGAGGCGGTGAACTGGAGAGAGGGCTTGAAGGTGAAAGCCTGCTCCTGGCCTCCTTTACTTTTGAACAGGGACCCGTGGGAAAATCCGTTTTCGTGGCGGCAGAGGGGTTTGGCCGCAGCCTAGTTGGCCTAATGCTCACGGGCAGTACCGAACTGGACGAATCCATGGGTGAGGAAGAACTGCTGGATGCTTTCGGGGAGCTCATCAACCAGTTGTTGGGGGCGGTGAGTACCGGACTGTCAGAGGCAATGGGGACCCGGGTTACCTATTCCCTCCCTGAACCTGCTCGGGTTACCGAGGGACCGGCGGCAAGAATCCGGGAAGAAATGGGTGGTTCCGAGCCCCTGGTTCGATTGGATTACACCCTCAACCTTGTAGACGAACTTGAGGGCAGGCTTACCCAGTTCCTAACTGTCGAAGGGGCGGTCTCCATGGCTGAGCCTGTGGTGGGGAAGGTGGCGTCAAAAGACTCGCCCGGAACACAGTTGTACGGTACAACTGAAGGCCTGGAGGAGAAGGTTGAGGTTCAGCCTGCAGAGTTTCAGGACTTCGGGCGCCGGCAAACCCCAGGTCAACAGAAAAACATCGAGATGCTCCTCGATGTTCCCTTGGAACTGACGGTGGAACTGGGCCGCACCCAGAAGTCGATCCGGGAGATCCTGGCCCTGGGGCCGGGGTCCATCATCGAGCTCGATAAACTGGCGGGAGAAGCGGTGGATGTCCTGGTTAACGGGAAGCTCATTGCCCATGGTGAGGTGGTAGTCATCGATGAGAGCTTCGGGGTGAGGATCACAAGCATTCAGTCGCCCAGGGATCGGGTCAGCAGCCTGAAGTAAGGGCAGGGGGCGTGGTAGGTATGAACGAACCAGGCCCATGGGGGTCTTTGTGGGAATGGTTGAAACTAATCCTGGTTTTTGCTTCAGTAATCGTCCTGGCCTTTGTCACGACCCGTTTTTTGGGAACCCGCTTCCATGGGGTCGGCGCCGGACGGCATCTGCGGGTTGTGGAGAGTCTTTCTCTGGGTCAACGGCGCAGCATTTGCCTAGTGGAAGCCGGGGACAGGGTCCTGGTGGTGGGTGTTACTGACCAGCAGATTACCCTCCTGGGAACCCTCGAGGGTAACGACGCTGACGCCATCAGGGTTGAGTGGGCCACGGGTGAGGGCGGAAAAGATGCTTTTCCCTTCCTTTTGGGCCGCAAGCTGGCTGATTTACGGGTCAAGAACCGAGAGGGGACTCCACCTTCAGGGCGCGAAGCAGGTGATGGACAATGAAACCTCCGGCTTTGTCCGCTCCGGTCCGGCTCACCCTGGGCTTGTTGACGGTGGTTGTGATCCTGACAGCCTTGGACCCGGGGGTGGTTGGGGCCCAGCCGGAACTCCAGGTCCCGGGATTAAACATTGACTTTCAACCGGCTGCAGGACCGGACGGGGTGGTCACAAGCCTACAGATCATTTTCCTTTTGACTGTTCTCTCCTTGGCGCCTGGGATCCTGGTCATGATGACGTCGTTCACCCGGATCGTGATTGTACTATCCTTTGTCCGCAACGCCCTCGCCACCCAGCAGGTGCCTCCGAACCAGGTATTGATCGGCCTGGCCCTGTTCTTGACTTTCTTTGTTATGGCCCCAGTCTGGGCCCAGGTTAACAATACGGCCCTGCAGCCGTACCTGAACGGTGAGATCAGCCAGGAGGAAGCCATCCAGCGGGCCGGGGTACCAGTGCGGGAATTTATGCTCAAGCACACCAGGGAAAAGGATTTGGCTTTGTTTGTGAGGTTTGGCGGTGTCAACCGGCCGGATTCACCTGAAGATGTACCTTTTTATCTGCTGATTCCGGCCTTTGCCATCAGTGAGCTGAAGACGGCCTTTCAAATGGGCTTTATCATCTACATTCCCTTTATCGTCATCGACATGGTGGTTGCGAGCACCCTGATGTCCATGGGGATGTTGATGTTACCACCCATGATGATTTCACTGCCTTTTAAGATCCTTCTCTTTGTCATGGTGGACGGCTGGCACCTGGTGGTGCGCTCCCTGATGCTGACTTACCAGTAACCTGGGCGGTGTCCTCGGGGAGGTGGTGGGTTTGATAGAACAGTTCGTGATCAAGATAGGTCAGGATGCCTTGCTGACGGTTCTGATGGTCGCGGCGCCCATGCTCGGGCTGGGGATGGTGGTGGGGTTGTTGGTGAGCATTTTTCAGGCTACAACACAGATCAACGAGCAGACCCTGACCTTTGTCCCCAAGATCGTTGCCGTCATGGCTGCTATTTTCCTCTTTGGGCCGTGGATGCTCACTACCCTGGTGGAGTTTACGGCGAGGTTGTATCAGAACCTGCACACCTTTGTCGGGCTGTAGGGTGCAGCTGCAGTACAGCCGTCTTTTTCTTAGGTTCCGGGCCTCTGGGGACTGTGGTATCAAGGGTGGGCCCGGAGCGAATTGGGCTTGTGAAGGTGCCGATGCCGGTTGTTTGTGGGGCGGTGCTCCTGGCGGTCCAGGGGACCGGTTTGTAGGCATCGGCCCGGTAAGGAGGTTCCCGGGTTGTCTGTTAGTCTCAACCTCAACCTTTTCCTGATTGTCTTCGCGCGGATGGCCGGTATTTTCTTGATTGCCCCGGTTTTTGGCAGCCGGTACCTTCCGGCCCAACTCAAGATAGGTTTCGCCTTGGTAACCACTGCTGTCCTGACCCCTGTTGTTGCGTCCCGGGTGGGACAGGTGCCAGACCCGTGGTCGGCACCGGTGCGTTACGCCGTAACACTGGTTTCTGAAACTGGTATAGGACTGGTACTGGGTTACGCCACCCTTCTCATCTTGATGACGGTTCAAGTGGCCGGGCAGTTTATCGACCTTCAGATGGGTTTCGGAATTGTCAATGTTGTTGACCCTCTTTCTGATGCTCCTGTTCCGCTGGTGGGAAATTTCAAGTACCTCCTGGCTATCCTGGTCTTTCTGGCCGTCAACGGACACCACTTTTTGCTGGAGGCCCTGGTGGCCAGCTACGACCTGGTAGCCCTGGGCCAGGCGGTCTACGGTGGGCTCCTCGTCTCGAGGATTACTGACCTTTTCAGTTCCATGTTCTTGGTAGCGGTCAAGCTGGCCCTTCCGGTGGTCGGGACCCTCTTCTTGACAGACGTGGCCCTCGGCATCATCGCGCGGACTGTTCCGCAGATGAATATCCTGGTCCTGGGTCTCTCGGTAAAAATCATCGTCGGGATTGTGGTCCTCCTTCTTCTCCTGCCTGCCTACGTCTTTCTTCTGGGTGGGTTGTTTGACCGGCTTTACCCGACCCTGTGGGAGCTTTTGCACCTGGCAGGGGGTGGGTGAAGGCTGAGCGATAAGTAAGAAGGGGAGTAGACAACAGGCCCGGGGCGGGTATGAAGACCTGGATTTTCAAGACGAGGGGGGACCAACTGATGCCTTGGGTTGGTGCTGACGGTTTCAACCTCCAGCTTTTTGCTGAGGAGAAAACACAACAACCGACACCGAGAAAACGGCGGCAGGCGAGGCGGAGGGGTCAGGTGGCCCGGAGCCTGGAGTTATCTTCGGCAGTGCTCCTGCTGCTGGCCTTCACGGCGGTCGGGTGGGTAGGTGCCTACACGGGGCAGCAGTTGCTTTCTGTGGTCCACTTCTACCTCTCCAACCTGACCGCTGGGGAGTTCACGGCTGAAAGCCTGAGGGCCTTGGCCCTCCCTGCCTTCGCGGGTCTAGGGAAGACCGTTCTCCCGGTCGCACTGGTGATGATGGCCGGTGGGTCCCTGGTCAATTTTGGGCAGGTTGGTTTTCTCCTTTCGGTTCAGCCCTTAACACCTGACCTCAGTAAACTGAACCCCCTTGTGGGGCTGCAGAGGATCTTTTCCCGGCGGGCCCTGGTGGAACTGGTGAAGGCCCTGGTCAAGGTCCTGGCAGTAGGTGGCGCCATCTACCTGGCCCTTGCCGGAAGGCTATCCGATTTTGTCAAGATGTACGACATGGGGCTGGAACAGGCCGTGGGGCTCATCTGGCAGATCACCCACGGGATGGGGCTGCGCATAGGTACGGTTTTGCTGCTGCTGGCGGCCTTCGACTACTGGTACCAGCGTTGGGAACACCAACGGAACCTGATGATGACCCGCCAGGAACTCAAAGAAGAAATGAAGGAGACCGAAGGGGATCCCCAGGTCAAGGCGAGCCAGAGAAAAAGACTGAGGCAGCTGGCGGTGGGGCGAATGATGGAAGATGTCAAGAAGGCAGACGTGGTTATTACAAACCCGACCCATTATGCCGTGGCCCTGAAGTACGAAATTGGGGAAATGGAAGCCCCACGGGTGGTGGCTAAAGGGCGCCAGTACACTGCCCTGCGGATCCGGCGGACGGCAGAAGAGAACGGTGTGGCCATCGTCGAAGACCCTCCACTGGCCCAGGCCCTGTACGCGTCAACCGAGGTCGGGGAAAGTATTCCGCCCAGGCTCTACCGTGCGGCAGCAGAGGTCTTGGCCTTTGTCTACCGGCTTCAAAACCGGGTCTAGACCCGGACGGGAACCGGCATGGGACCGGTGAGGGGCGGGTCTGGGACCAGGTTAAGGGGGAGGCCGAAGCTAAGAGTATGGGCAGCCCCAGGTCTTTAAAGAAGGGTTAATAGTGATTCTGACCGTTCAACAGGTCCTGACAGAAAGGGGGTAAGGCATCATGCCGTCTGGTTGGTGGAACCAGATCCAGGAGGCCCTACGCAAGAACCCCGACGTTCTGGTGGCGGGGGCCGTGGTCTTGATGGTCGTAATGATGGTGATCCCGCTGCCAACGGCGGTTCTGGACCTCTTGCTGGCCCTGAACCTGACCATGGCCCTGCTGGTCCTGCTGGTTACCATGTACATGGGGGAACCCCTTGATTTCTCCATCTTCCCTTCTCTGCTGCTTATGACCACCCTTTTTAGACTGGCTCTCAACGTCAGTTCGACCCGGCTCATCCTTCTCCAGGGTTATGCAGGTGAGATCATTCGCACTTTTGGCCAGTTTGTCGTGGGTGGTAACCCCTTGGTTGGTTTTGTGGTCTTTGCCATCCTGGTGGTGATCCAGTTTGTTGTCATCACCCGGGGAGCCGAACGCGTGGCCGAAGTTGCAGCCCGCTTCACCCTGGATGCGATGCCCGGCAAGCAGATGAGTATTGATGCCGACCTGAATGCCGGCCTGATTACGGACGATGAGGCCAGGAAAAGGCGCCTGGATGTGGAACGGGAAGCAGACTTCTACGGGGCCATGGACGGTGCCAGCAAGTTTGTCAAGGGTGACGCCATCGCCGGGATTGTGATTACCATCATCAATCTCGCCGGAGGATTCGTCACCGGTGTCTTGCAGCAGGGAATGGGGTTTTCTGAAGCCCTTTCTACCTACTCCCTTCTGACCGTTGGGGACGGGTTGGTCAGCCAGATACCTGCCCTCTTGATCTCAACGGCCACCGGGATCATCGTTACCAGGGCGGCTTCCAAGGAGAACCTTGGAGCCGACCTGGTGGCACAGCTAAGCTCACAGCCTCGAGCCCTCTTCATTGCCGCGGGTGTGCTCCTCTTTTTTGCGGTTGTTCCCGGCCTACCCCGGGTGCCCTTTTTGGTCCTGGCCCTGGTCACTGGTATCCTGGCCTGGACCCTGGGCCGGAGCATGGTCCGGGAAAAAGGAGGACAGAAGACCCTGGAGGAAGAAAGGGAGGCCGGTCGACGTCCAGAGGACGTGGTTTCCCTGATCGGGGTCGACCCGCTGGAAATCGAGCTCGGTTATGGTCTCCTTTCCCTGGCTGATCCCGGAGAGGAGGGTAACATTCTGGACCGGGTGGTCTCCATCCGGCGCCGCATGGCTACCGAACTTGGCCTTCTGGTCCCGCCCATTCGCATCAGGGATAACCTTTCCCTGCCGGCTTCTACCTATATCATTAAATTGTGGGGTACTGAAATCGCCAGGGGAGAGCTGTTTCTGGACAAGTACCTGGCGATGAACCCCGGTACCGCCCAGGAGGAGATTGAAGGGCTGGAAACCAAAGAACCTGCATTCGGGCTTCCTGCCCTCTGGATCACTGAGAAGGAGAGGGAAAAAGCCGAGCTGGCCGGCTATACGGTGGTCGACTCGGGTTCAGTGTTAGCCACCCACCTTTCTGAAATTATCAAGACCCACGGCCACGAGCTCCTGGGGCGGCAGGAAACCAAGACCCTTCTCGATGCCGTAAGGGAGGATTATCCGGCCCTGGTGGATGAACTCCTTCCAGACGGGATGAGCCTTGGTCAGATCCAGAAGGTGCTGAGAAACCTTCTCCGGGAGGGGATTCCCATTAGGGAACTGGTTACCATCTTGGAGGTTCTGGCTGATTACGCCGGTACAGAGCACGACATCGACTTAATTACAGAACAGGTCCGGCAGGCTCTGCGGCGCACCATCACCTCCCACTTCGAGTTGGACCGGGGAGCAGTTCCGGTGGTAACCGTAGACCCGGAACTGGAACAGAGGATCCTTGATTCGGTGGAGCGGACTCCCCAGGGGGCCCACCTGGCCCTGGCGCCTGATGAGGTTGATCGGATCGTGCAAAAGACTGCCTCCCTCTTGGAGAAGGTCGCGGCCAAGGGAAGACAGCCGGTTATTGTTTGTGCTCCCGTGGTGAGAACCTACTTGAGGCGTCTGCTGGAGAGGGTTTTTCCCAAGGTTGTTGTCCTTTCATATAACGAAATCGAGTCCGATGTTCGGCTCGAATCTGTCGGGGTGGTGAGCCTGGGATGAGGATAAGAAGATTTACTGCTTCTGATATCCGGGAAGCCATGGGCATGGTCAGAAGTCAGCTTGGACCCAACGCGGTGATCTTGCAAACCAGGCGGTTTCGGTCAGGCGGGTTCTTCGGCCTCTTCGGTCGTCCCATGGTGGAGGTAACAGCGGCCGTGGATGACGGTGGCCGGCTGCCCGCATACCCCTCTTCCCTTTTCAGTCCCACCCGGCGGGCCGTAGGAGCCCATAAGAAAGATGGGGCCCAGGGATGGCCGTCGGCCTCCTCGGAGAAGTACCAGGGAGGGAGGCAGGATGCCGAGGACCGGACAAGGGCCGGGGCTGGCGGTGACAACGGGGCGCGGTCGACAGGTGCCGTGGTGGAGTCGGTTGTTCGCATCCAGGATGAACTGCGCGAGTTGAAGGGGATGGTGCGGACCCTGGTTGAAGAAAGGCAGGACCGTGGTTGCAGGCCGCTGCCGGGCGACGCGCCCTCTCAGAACGGCCTGGTTCAGAGCCTCCTGGATCAAGGGGTTGCTGATGACCTAGCCCGAACCATGGTGGCCATGGCCTCGGCACCGGCCCGGAATGGCGGCGGGAAACAGGACGGTGACCTTTCGAGCCGGCTTCGGACCGTAATTTGTGAATGGTTTGGAACCCCGGAACCCATTAGCACGGGCGGAGAGGGCCCAAAGGTGGTCTGCATGGTTGGTCCGACGGGCGTGGGTAAGACCACGACCATCGCCAAGCTGGCGGCTGAGTTCTGCCTGGTTAAGGAAGCCAGGGTAGGACTGGTAACGGTTGATACTTACCGCATTGCTGCTGTCGAACAGCTCAAAACCTATGCAGAGATCATTGGTGTTCCGGTAGAAGTTGCATATACGCCCAGGGAACTCGAGAGGGCCTTGGAGAGATTGGCAGGGGTTGACCTTATTCTTATCGATACCGCTGGGCGTAATCACAAGAATTCCATGCAGATGTCGGAGATGAAAGCCTTTGTACAGGCGGCCGACCCGGATGAAGTGCACCTTGTACTGAGCAGCACCACCAATGACCGTGACTTTCCGGAGATCCTGGCGAGGTTTGGGGAGGTTGGCTACGACCGCCTGGTGATCACCAAGCTGGATGAAACCGACCACCCGGGCACCTTGCTTAACCTGCGCAGGATGACCGACAAGCCGTGTTCCTACTTTACCGACGGGCAAAGTGTTCCGGATGATATCCGGGAAGCGGACCCCGGCTTTCTGGCCGACTTAATCCTGGGTGGGGTTGAACCGGTACAAACTGATGCAGGGTCGTTCAGGAGGGGGTGAAAGGTATGCTTCGGACGGACCAGGCTGAGAACCTCCGCCGTTTGAGCGGTTTGAAACGCGACCGGATGCACGCTGCCGACCCCAGGGAGCGGGCTGGAAGGACGCGGGTTCTGGCCTTCACCGGAGGTAAAGGTGGGGTAGGAAAAACCAGCCTGGCTGTGAACTTCGGTCTGTCTCTCTTGGGCAGGGGGAAAAAGGTAGTGCTTTTTGACGCCGACCTGGGTTTGGCCAACGCAGACGTGGTCCTGGATGCCTCTCCAAGGTATAACCTTGGCCATGTTGTCCGGGGGCAGAAGTCCCTGGTGGAGATTATCCATAAAACCACGGCAGGCCTGGACCTCATCCCCGGAGGATCAGGACTGGACGAACTGGTCGACCTTCCTCCTGCCCGGCTCGGGGTCTTTTTATCGGGGCTGAACGACCTGGAAGGCCTGTGTGACTTCTTGATCATTGATACTGCTGCAGGCCTGTCCAGGACAGTCATGGGCTTTGTGTTGGCGGCGGACGACATCATTACCATTACCACTCCTGAACCGACCTCAATTACCGACGCTTATGCCACCATCAAGTACATCCTCAGGCGCAACTCGGGAGCCCGGATCTGGCTCCTGGTCAACCGGGTTTCTAATCTCCAGGAGGGTAAGAATGTGGCCAACAGGTTGGTCACGGTTGTGGAACGGTTTCTGAAAACACGGATCTCGGTTCTAGGCTGGGTATATGATGACAGTAAGGTCAACCTCTCTCTCCGGAGGCAGGCCCCTTTCTACCTGGAGCATCCCAACTGCCCAGCGGCTAGGGCAGTGGACGAAGCCGTCTTCAGGTTGCTCGGCGAAAAGACCCCGGGGCGCGGGGTCGGAGGTATTATCAACTGGGTAAAGAACCTCGTTCTGGATCAGCCGCTCCGGCGGGCTGCCCGCTACCACGGGCAGTGAAAAAGCTGTACTCCAAGGCACATATCCCGTGGGAGGATCTTGGTGCCTGGCAATAAAGAATTTGCTGAACTACCGTGAATGATTCCCGGGAGGCCGGTGTTCAGAGATGACCAAGCGCAGGACGGGGAAACCCGGTCGGCTCCACGTGAACCAAAAAGTGAAAATCAGAGTGGTAGCTGGTGTATTCAAAGGGAACTATTCGAGTCGAATTGAGGACTGCGGGGAAGATTACCTGGTTCTGGCCATGCCCATCAAGAAGCGTCAACTGGTACCTCTACCACCGGGGACCCGGGTCTGGGTTCACTACCTGGACGAGGCGGGTATCTACCGTTTTCAGACAGTGGTGACTGACCACCGCCTGTCTGAACCGCCAAACCTTACGATTTTAGCGCCGGAGCAGGTAGACAGGCACCAAAGACGGCGGTACGTGCGCCTCGACGTCAGGCTGCCGGTGGAATTTGGGTTGCTTGAAGGAGCAGATGCCGGCGACAAGGCCGGGGACGTGCTACCGCTTTTTAGAGGGTGGACTGCGGACCTGAGCGGGGGTGGAATGGCCCTGGTTCCTGAGGTCGAGCTTCAACCAGGGAGCCTGATGGCCTTCGAGCTGAAACTGCCCGATGGAAAGCCTCCCTTGCGGGGCCGGGGACGGGTGATTCGGGTTAAGAAGGGTGAGGGCATTCCAGGGTTATGCCTGGCGGGTGTTGAGTTCTGCGGTATATCTGAACAGGAACGCGACCGGATCGTGCGCTTCATTTTCAAGGAAGAGCGGCTGCGCCGGAAAATGGGCTTGGTCTGAGGATAGGATGTCAAGGCCAACGAGGTGTTGTGATGCTAGAGGCTACCAAGATCAAGGGTGTTGACGAAAAGTCCCTGTGGACCCGGTACAAGGGGAGGGGGGACACCAAAGCCCGAGAGGAACTGATCATGATGTACCTCCCCTTGGTTAAATACGTTGCCGGCCGGTTGTTGATGACCATGCCTCCCCAGGTGGACCTGAATGACCTGCAGGGGTATGGTATCCTGGGCCTTCTTGAGGCTATCGAACGGTATGACCCTGGGCGTGGTGTGAAGTTTGCCACCTACGCCATCAGCCGGATCCGGGGGGCGGTTCTTGACGGCCTCCGGGCCGAAAGCTGGGTTCCAACTTCTGTCCGGCAGAAGGCCCGGAACCTGGAGAGGCTTTACGCGGAAATGGAGCACCGTTTGGGTCGGTCGGTCAGCGATGAAGAAATGGCCCGGGAACTGGGGATTTCGGAGGAAGAGTTTTCTAACCTGGTGGTGGAGGTCAGCCGGGGAGTGGTGGTTTCCTTGGAGGATGTCTGGCCGGGGGAGGGGGACCCTGGCAACCGTTCCCTGTTAGAAAGGATTGAAGACCCGGACGCGGCTGACCCTTTGCAATCCCTTCAATTCGAGGAAAAGAAGGAAATCCTGGCCAAGGTGCTTGCCAAGCTGCCTGAAAAGGAAAAGCTCGTCGTTACCCTCTACTACTATGAAGGGCTGACGGTGAAGGAGATTGCTGAGGTCATGGGTATCTCGTCTTCCCGGGTGTCACAGCTTCACGGGAAGGCGATCCTCAGGCTCAGGGGTCACCTGAGCAGGATGAAATCCATTTTGGTGGGCTAGGCCGGTAGATGGACAAGCCAGCCATGCACGGCGGCGCCGCGAAGGGTGAAAAATGGAGCTGGTAGCGCGTAAAAGGTGTACGCCAGGGTTGCTCCCAAGGGAGACAGGTACACCCCAGCCCCGGAGTGGCAAGGAATGAAACGGCGGTTGGAAGAGGAACCCTGGCGAGGGGGGTAAGGGGATTTTCGGGGTGAGAGGAGGGGCCGGAATCGTTGGCAAATCTCGACGAAAGACCCGAACTGGATACGAACGTCAATACGGCAAACAACGTAAATATAGAAAGTTGTGCCGGGGAGGGAGCGGCTCCCGGGGAGGCTGCCAACGGTGAGCAGGACCATCAAGGGGAGGCGGTTAGGGTCGTCGTTACCAGGGGAGGGATGGCAGCGTACTTGGAAGTAGCTGCCGGGGCTTCCCTTTCCCTGGAAGGAGCCAGGCAAAGGTTATCGGAAGCCGGGGTATGCTGCGGGATCAAGGAAGAAGTTCTGAAGCGTGCGGTGAAGGAAGGGGCTGCTAGAGGGGGACGGTTTCTAGTTGCCGAGGGTACTGAACCTGTTCCCGGCAAGGACGGCAAGGTGGTGTACGAATTTGAGACCGGGGATCGGAAGATCAAGCCGGTGGAAAACGAGGACGGCCGGGTGGATTACGTGAATCTTGATCTGGTGCAGAACATTCGGGCTGGTGCACGGTTAGCCAGGCTTGTTCCTCCTACAATAGGGGTTCCAGGAAAGACGGTCACAGGGAAAGAGGTCCCGGCCCGGCCGGGGCGCGAACCGAAATTCGGTGCCGGCCCAGGGGCTTCCCTCTCTGACTCGAGGCTGGAGATTGTGGCTGAACGGGACGGGCAACCTGTCTTGGACGGGCCTGGCTTGATAAGTGTGAGGACGGTTTACGAGGTCAAAGATGTGGACCTCTCTACCGGCAACATAGATTTTGTGGGCACCGTGCTCGTCAGGGGGAACGTGGGCCACGGCCTGTGCGTACGGGCGGAAGGGGATGTCCAGGTCGACGGGTACGTTGATGGGGGGACAGTCAGGTCCAAGGGCAACGTTCTTGTTCGCAGGGGTATCCAGGGGAGAAACCAGGGGGAGGTCCACGCGGGTGGAAATGTAACTGCTTTTTTCATCGAAAATGCAACGGTTGTGGCTGGAGGCAACGTGGATGTTGGTAGTGCCATCATGCACAGCCGCGTTACCGCCGGTGGCTCCGTCTCGGTGGGGGGGCGCCGGGGATTGATTGTCGGCGGTTGGGTTCGTGCTAGGAATGAAATCCGGGCCAAGACCATCGGTGCGGAGATGGGTACCCCCACCGTGATCGAAGTCGGGGTAGACGCCAGGGTAAAGGAAGAATTAATCGAAGTGTATCAGAAGGTCCGCCAGATCCAGGCTGACGTGCGTAAGATAGAACAGGCCCTTAAAATCCTGAAGGACATGGAACGAAAATACGGGAGACTACCGGAGGACCGGAAAGTCGTGGTTCTCAAGCTGATGCAGAACCGGTACCGCTTGCGCTCGGTACTTGAAGCCCTGGAGGAGCGCCGAAAAAATCTGGAACAGGCCCTTAAGGCGAATCGGCAGGCAAGGGTAATGGCATCAAGGGTGTTTTACCCGCGGGTCGAGATTACCATCGGGAGGGCCAACCGGAAAGTACTTGACCCAATCTTGGAGTCGGTGGCATCTGTAAGTGCTGAGGGGGATATTGTTTTTAAGACTTACCCTGCAGGGGGCGGGAGGTAACTGGCTATGGCTGGTGACCCAGTGGATCTTGGAACAGTGCTTCAGAAGGTACCCGAGGTGGCACAGGTCAGGCGGGTCAGGGACGAAATGCCGGCCCGTTACCAGCACCACGAAGCATACCAAGGCCAGAAAACGAGCGAACGTCGCAGGCAGAAGGTCGCCCGGGCCAAGGAACCCAGGGAGAAAAGGATTCGGGGTGAAAGGCAAAAAGACGGCGGAAGGAAGGGCCTTCAGGAGCAGGCTAGACCGCGTCAATCCGCGGGGGGGAAGAAAGGACAAATCAAGAAGGGCTCCAACGGCACATCGCGGGGGAAAAACCTGGATATCTTGTGTTAGAAGGTCCAAGAAGGCTCTGTGCTTGATTCTTGAAGGTGGGTTAGGACCCGGGATGGGGATTTTCGGTGAGGGCGGTCCCCTGATCGGCAAGAGGAGGGGTGTTTGCGTGGTGTACTTGATCCTTCTGCTGGGGCTGATCCTGGTTGGAATTTCCCTGTGGGAAAGGCCCGGGCGCACTGAGTCCACGCGGGATTGGTTCAGGTCCCAAATCTTGGAGCAGCCTGGAGCGGTCTCGGAGGAGACAATCCAGCCGGAAGCTAGTTTGCTCAGTCAGGAAGTCCAAGCCAGGACGGAAACCCTACAGCACCTGCTCTCGCGGGCCGAAAGAGCGGCGAGCGATCTCCAGAAGGCCTTGGAATCTCTGGGTTCGACCCCAGAAAGGACACCCGCGCAGCCCGGACGGTCAAGGGTAACAGGTCCCCGTACCAGGTACCAGTGGATTTACCGTCTTTCCGAAAACGGAATGAAGCCCGCGGAGATCGCCCAGAGAACAGGTATGACCACCGGAGAAGTGGAATTGATCTTGAACCTGGGTCGGACCAGGGAGCCAGCCAGGGAACTACCCATGCAGAAACAGGCATCTCCTGCAAGGCGTCATAACCATCGTAATCTTGAAGGCGAGAATCTCCAGGTTGGGGCTGACAACAGGAGGAAAGCAGGCGGGGGGACTGTCCAACAGCAGTAACCACCTGGGCAAACAGCACTTTACAAGGCCCTTTTCACTGCATGGTGCGGGTAAGGAGGCTTGATGCGGGATGAGTTCCAGGAAAATCTTTCTGCTGGGTATGGGGGTGGGATTGATCCTGGCTGCCTTCCTGGTTCTGCTGGCTGGACCCCATCAAGACCTTACCCGGTCTGAGATCGAATGGAGAGCTCGGCAGTTAGGGATGGTGTACCCGGCCGAGGAGCTTGGTTGGGCCGGGGCGGGTCAAGGGAAAGGTGCCCTTTCGGTTCATGGAGACGGTGAAGGGGAGCGCAGCGCGGGTACCGGGGCCGACAACGGAAAAAGGGTGACCGTTGTGGTGCCGAAGGACTTGACTGCCAGCGAAATTGCCCAGGCTCTCGTGGAAGGTGGGGTGATTAAAGAAAAGCAGCCCTTCATAGAGGAGGCCGTGAAGAGAGGGATTGATACCCGGTTCCGGGCTGGGGTGTATCTTTTCCGCGGTGACGAGACCCTGGACGAAGTCTTCCGGGTTCTGACGGGCACGTTGCGTTGAAGGTGAGAAATCGCCCCGTCTGATCCTGCTCACAAACCCCCTTTAGAGCCTTGAAAAGGCTCCCGCCTCAAGTGAACAGGGACCAGACCTCGGCAGAGACAGAATCCTGGCCCAGGTATAACGGTGGGTGATCCTGGCATAATATCACACGGAGGCAGGGGGCGGGGTAGAAGGGGGACAGCTCTGTGCTTAGGGTGAACCGGATTTCTTTTTTGTTTGGGCTTTTGGCCGGCTTTTGTCTGGCGGGCATGGTCGTGGCGGCAGGTCTCTATTTCATCGCGGACCACGGTGTGATGGTGGTGGTGGACGCCGACGAGATTGCCCGCCGGCTTCGGGACGAAGTTGAGGCAGCCGTCAGCCACAAGCTCCCAGAGCTGATCGCAGAAGCAAAAAGGACAGTACCGCAAAGGGTAGCCCAGGAGATGGCCGGCCGGCTCAATGCAGCCAGTATTGAAATTTCTGGGGTCAAGATCTTTCTCCCGGCCGGGTCCCTTGCTCGACTGGAAGCAAAACTTCAAGAAACGGTTCAAACCATCCTCTTTCAGATTCTTGATGAAATGAACCAAGAGGAGACGATCCACGAGTTTACCCGCGAGACCCACCAGAGGGTTCTGGAAGCAATCTACAAGGAACTGGACGGGAGAACCATCCTTATTGAACCGGGATACCGTGGTTTTCATCCTTTTTCTATCCCGCTGGTCATTACGGTTAAAGGAGGGAATATCCCCTCTGGACCCTGGTAACGGCTTACAAGCTTAGTGTAAAGTTACTGTAGGGATTTGAGGGAGTTAAATAAAGAGGAAAAAAAGGGCAAATAGAAGAAGAGAGAGTGCACCGCCCTGAGAGGCGAGTAACCGAATAACGGAAACTCGGAGGTGCACTCTCAATGGAAGTAATTCATCACACACTGAGCTCATTCCTGCAGACAGCGGAGATGATTGTGGATGAAATAGAGCATGGGGTTAACTATCCAAGCTTCCAATTAAAGTTGCAGGACATTCTTAACGAGCTTGGGCGGAACGTTTGTCGTGAAGTCTTGGAAGCCGCCGATAGGTATGTAAGGGAGCACAAAGAAGAGCGTGAAGGTTGGGTTGTAGTCCGGCGCGATACAAAGAAGGTTCTCTCGCCATTTGGGGAAGTGAGTTACGAGAGAACTTATTATCGACACAAGGAAACAGGAGAATATCGGTACCTAGCGGATGAGATGGCTGGTTACGGTCCCCATACCCGGGTGGATATTGCATTGAAGGCTAACCTTGTGGATGCAGCGAGTGAGCTATCGTACCGAAAGAGTGGGAGAGAACCTGAAAAACAAGCTAAAGGAACCCAGGTAAGTGGGCAAACGGTCTTGAACGCGATCCGGATTATGGACCCCCAGGTTGAAATCGAACCACCCGAGAAGAAGCGTAAAGCCAGGATCATCTACATAGAAGCTGACGAAGACCATGTAGCATCACAGGACGGGAGAATGAGAGCAGTTCCTCTCGTTTATGTCCATGAGGGAAAACGCAGTTTAGGGACCCGTAACAAGCTTAAGAACGTCCGGTACTTCACAGGGGTTTACCGACACCTCGAAGAGCTTTGGTATGAGGTTCTAGACTATCTCGAGCAGACCTATGAGCTCGAGGAAGTAGAGTATATTTACATCAGTGGTGACGCTGCAAGTTGGATCAGGGCCGGGACGGAAATCATCCCCAATTCAATTTTTGTTCTTGATCGCTATCACCTGGCCAAATATATCGTGGCGGCTGTCGGGAAGAACAATGAGCTATCTAGAGCTCTTTGGAAGGCAATTGACGCTCCAGACTTGAACAAAGCAAAGACAGTCCTCAGAGAAGCCTACAGAAAGGCAGAAACACAGCAGCGCAAAAAAGCTATTCGGACCACCCAGAGGTACATAGTTGGAAACTGGGACGGGATTGAAGTCTACAAGACCCATAAGGACATCATCGGCTGCAGCGCAGAGGGCCATGTAAGTCACGTCCTATCCGCCCGGTTAAGCAGCCGACCAATGGGCTGGAGCCGACATGGCATGGATCAGATGGC
>ENA-OSAE01000192-OSAE01000192.1-marine-sediment-metagenome-genome-assembly--contig:-NODE-192-length-40030-cov-25.527004_pt1 | contig 40030 bp, 41 predicted proteins | sample MGYA00237870_ERZ529317 | MGnify/ENA primary metagenome ERZ529317 (study PRJEB26369, sample SAMN03142812) | marine sediment metagenome | biome: marine; feature: borehole; material: sediment... | reverse complement strand
GAAGACCACCGAGGCGAAGGCCTCGTTGACCTCGATCACGTCCATGTCCTCAAGGGCCAGCCCGGCCTTGTCCAGGATCTTCCGGGTGGCCGGGATGGGGCCCGTGAGCATGATGGTCGGGTCCACACCGGAGAGGGCGCTGGCCACGAACCGGGCCCGGGGCCGGAGCCCGAGCTCTCGGGCCCGCTCCCGAGACATCACCAGCACCGCCGCGGCCCCGTCGCTTATCTGGCTGGAGTTGCCAGCGGTGACCACCCCTCCGTCCTTGAAGCAGGGCTCGAGGGAGGCCATCTTCTCCGGCGAGGTATCCCGGCGCGGCGTCTCGTCCTCGCTCACCACCACCTCGCTACCGTCGGGCAGGGTGACGGGCACGGGCACGATCTCCTCCTGGAAGAGGCCGGCGTCGATGGCCCTGATGGCCCTCCGGTGGCTCTCGTAGGAGAAGGCGTCGAGCTCCTCCCGGCCGAGGTTCCACCTCTCAGCGACCAGCTCGGCCGAGAGCCCCTGGGGGATAATGAGGAACCTGTCGGTGACCTTGGGGCTGAGATCGCCGCCGTCCGAGCCCATTGCTACCCGGCTCATGCTCTCCACCCCCGCCCCGATCACGATATCGGCCTGGCCCGACATGACGGCCATACAGGCGAAGTTGACCGCCTGCTGGCCCGAGCCGCACATCCGGTTCAGGCTGAGGCCCGGGACCTCAACCGGCAACCCGGCGGCGAGACAGGCCATGCGGCCGACGTTGTACCCCTGTTCGCCTATCTGGGTCACGCAGCCCATGATGACGTCGTCCACCATCAGGGGGTCGAGGCCGTTCCTCGCGATCAGCTCCGCGAGCACCAGCCCGGCCAGCTCGTCGGGCCTTACGTGGCTAAGCGCTCCCCCCTTCCTTCCCATGGGCGTCCTCACCGCATCCACTATAACCGCCTCTCGCATCCCGCTCCCTCCCAATGCCGAACTCCCCTAAGACTGCCGACGTATGCTCTCCCAGCGCCGGCGCCCGGGCGGCCTCCGGTGCGCCGCTCGGCCCCGGGCGATACCTCCTCACGGGGTTGGCCGGGGCCCCATCCCCCGGGCAAAGCCCCCGCGCGACGGCCTGGGGGTGACGGCAGGCCTCCGATATCGTCAGCACCCTCTCCAGGCAGAAGTCGCCCGTCGCGGCCATCTCCTCCCACTCCGCCGCCGTGCGGGAGCGGAAGACCTCGGCCAGCCTGGCCCGTACCTCCCGCTGATCCGGGTCGAACTGCCTGTCGATGAGGTCCGGGGCGCCGACCGCCCCGCAGAAGGCCCGCCAGAACTTGGGCTCCAGGGCCGCCAGGGCCATGTACCTGCCGTCAGCGGTCTCGTAGACGGAATAGCAGGCCAGGCTCCCGCAGAGCCGGAGGTCCTCCCTGTCGGGTGAGCTGCCGGTGGCCAGGTAGTAGACCAGCGGCCAAAGACCGGCGAAGATCAGCCCGTGAGTCATGGAGATGTCCAGGTAGGACCCCTCCCCGGTGCGGTCGCGCCTGATGACCGCCGCCAGGATGGCCAGGACCGCGGTGAGGCCGCCCCCGGCCACGTCTCCCACCAGTAGAGGGGGGATGACCGGCCCGCCCTCGCCCGGGTTCATGAGGTCGAGGAGGCCGCTCAAGGCCAGGAAGTTGAGGTCGTGGCCTGCCCTCTCCCTGTAGGGGCCGGTGCTGCCGTAGGAGGAGATGGAGCAATAGATGATGTCCCCCTTCCACCGCGAGACCGCCTCGTAGCCCAGGCCCAGGCGGTCCATGACGCCCGGGCGGAACCCCTCCACCAGGACGTCCGCGGCACCTATGAGCTCGCGCAGGGCGGCACGGCCCTCCCGCGACCGCAGGTCCAGGACCACGCTCTCCTTGCCCCGGGCCAGAACCCGGAACAGGATGTTCTCCCCGTCCCTCAGCGGCGGCATCCAGCGGAGGTAGTCGCCCTCCGGGGGCTCCACCTTTATCACCCTGGCCCCCAGGTCGCGCAGCAGCATGGTGCAGAACCCCCCCGGCAGCAGACGCGTGAGGTCCAGGACCACCAGGCCTCTTAGAAGCTCATGGTGAGAACTCGAGAACTCCATCCCAGACCTCAGAAGGTGAAGAGCTCTATGCCACCGGAAACGTAGAGGGTGATCCCGGTGATGTACTTGGCCCAGTCGGAGGCCAGGAACACGACGGCGTTGGCCACGTCCTCCGGCTCGCCGGGCCTGCGGAAGGCCGTACGTCTCACCATGCGCTCGTTCATCTGGGGGTTTCCGCTCTGCCAGGCCTCCGTGGCGATGATGCCGGGGGCGATGGCGTTGACGGTGATACCGTGACGTGCCCCCTCCAGGGCCAGGCTCTTGGTCAGGCCGATGATCCCGGCCTTGGTCGTCGCATAGCTCGCCTGCCCGAACCCCCCGAGGGTGCCGGCCACCGAGGCCATGTTTATGATCCGGCCCCAGCCCTGCTCCTTCATGATCGGCCACACGGCCTTACAGCAGTTGTAGGCGCCCGTGAGGTTGACCTCGAGGTCCCTGGCCCACAGTTCGTCCTTCTGGTCCATGAGCTGACCCACGTGGTCCAGGGTGGCCGCGTTGTTGACCAGGATATGCAGCCCCCCGAACTCCTCCTTGATCCTGTTCACCGTCTCCCTGACGGCATCGCGGTCGGTAACGTCCATCTTGACCGCCAGGGAACGTCGTCCCATCCGCCGGATCTCCTCGGCCGTCCTCTCGGTGTGCACCGCCCCCTTGAACTTCATCAGCTGCTGCAGGGCGCCGTACCGGTCGGCGTCCGCGGAGTCCAGCTCGCTCTCCAGTAGGACGTCGGCCACCACCACGTCGGCGCCCTCCCGGGCGAGGGCCAGGGCGTCGGCGCGGCCCAGTCCCCGCGAGGCGCCGGTCACCAGGGCGACCTTACCTTCCAACAGCATGGGCATCCTCCTCCCCGAGAACTTAGTAGGGGCGGGCAAGCCCGCCCCTCTCCCCCGTATTGGCCCTAGCCCAGAAGGGCCTGAAGCTTCATCGCCAGGCCCATATCTCCCTTGATCTTCAGCTTCCCGCTCATGAAGGCCGCCGTGGGGTTGAGCCGTCCCTCGACCATATCCGCGAAGTCGGAGGCGCTCATGCTCACGGTGCACCCGGGGGATTCCGCCGCTCCCTCCCCGACCTCGATCTTGCCGTCGGCGACGTTGATGAAGAAGGTGCCGCCGCCCTCCCCCGACAGGTCGAACTGGTAGGAGGCGTTAAGGCCCGCCAGCTTGTCGGGCTGGGCCTCCAAGTTGGCCTTGATGTTCTCGAAGATCTCCTTCGCGCTCACCTCTGATCACCTCCCCTCTATACCGAGTACCTCCAAAGGAAGAACCCTCACCCCCCCCCGGTAGAGGCCTGACGAAGGCTTGTCTTGCCCGGGACGCCGCCCCCCGGACACAAGCCCGGCTGCTGCGCCCCTCTCGGGGCACAGAGGCCCGCCTTTCACCTCCTGCAGATGCCATCGAGGACGAGGGAGGTAAAGCTCTCGGCGATGTCGTCAATGGAAAGCCGCCCCTGGGGGGAGTACCACTCGTAAAGTCCGTTGCACATGCCCAGGATGGCGAAGGTCACCATCTTGGGGTCTACCTCACAGAACTCGCCCCGTGCGATGCCCTCCGTGATGATGGCCTCGAAGAAGCCACGGTAACGGTCCCTGCCGTCCAGGACCTCTCGGCGCTTCTCGGGGGGCAGCGCGGGGAGCTCGCGGAAGAAAATGGTCAACATGCTGAGGTTATCCGCCACGACCCTGAGATGATGCTTGATGGCCCTTCTCAACCGCAGCCTGGCAGGTTCATCTGTGGAGGCGATCTCCGAGATGTCTTCTACGAGGGCGGCGACAGCGCGGGTGAAGATGGTGAAGAGCAGCTCCTCCTTGCTGGAGACGTAGTGGTACAGGCTCCCCTTGCGCAGGCCGATGGCATCGGCGATATCCTGCATAGACGTCCCGTGGTAGCCCTTCTCGCGAAAGAGGTCGATGGCCAGGGCGAGGATTTGCTCCTCCCTGTCCCCGCCCTTCGGCGGAAGGTCGGAGTTGTTTCGGCCCATCCACTCCCCCCTACAGGAACGAATTTTCGGCCATCTACCGACCGGATGGTAGAAAAAATATATCAAAGAGAGCTCCCGGTTGTCAAGGGGCTCTTTCCCCCTCCGGGAGCAGAGGTGCCGTCAGCGGAGCACTTCCGCCGGGTCCCCGATCTCGACCATGCGACCCCCTCTCAGGATGACTACTCTGTCGGCCAGCGCCCTGGAGTCGTCACGGTCGTGGGTGACGAAGATCGAGGTGATGCCCGCGCCTTTCAATATCACCTTGAGTTCGTCGCGTATCCGCTGCTGCAGATCTCGGTCCAGATTGCTGAAGGGCTCATCCAACAGCAGGAGCGAAGGCTCGGGGGCCAGGGCCCTCGCCAGCGCCACCCTCTGCTGCTGCCCCCCGCTCAGCTCATGGGGGTACCGGCGCTTGTACTCCGCGAGGTTGACCAGCCGCAGGACTTCCTCCAGCCTCTCGTTCCTCCTGGCCCCGTCCATCCTGTGCAGGCCGAACTTTATATTGGCCTCCACCGTCATATGGGGGAAGAGGGCGTAGTCTTGAAATACCATGCCGATCCCCCTCCTCTCGGGGGGCAGGAAGGTGTTCCCATCCACCATGGTTCTCCCGTCAATCCTGACGCTCCCGCGGCTCGGGATCTCAAGGCCGGCGATCAGCCTGAGGATGGTGGTCTTCCCGCTGCCGCTCTCGCCCAGGATGCCGATTATCTCGCCCTTCCTGATATCGAGCGTGAAGTCCTGTATCGTGTCCTCGGCGGCGTTCTTGTATCTGAAGGTAAGTCCCCGGATCTCAACGTACATCATCTCTCCTCCTTATCGGCCACCCGGTGGAAGAAATAGATCGAGGCGAAGCTCACGAGTATGATGATCAGGGAGGATATGGCCGCCTCATGGATCATCTCATCGTGGGCGTACTGGAAGGACTTGGTGGCCAGGGTATCGAAGTTGAAGGGCCTCAATATGAGGGTGAGGGGCAGCTCCTTCATGATGTCGACGAAGACCAGCAGGAACCCGCTCAGCAGCGCCGGCTGGATCATCCTGAGGTCCACCTTGAAGAAGGTCCTGGTCACGTTCATCCCCAGGGTCCTCGAGGCCTCGAAGAACTTCTTGCCCACCTTCTCAAAGCCCGACTCCACCGAGTTTACAGCTATGGCTATGAACCTGATGGTGTAGGCGAACATGAGCATGACCAGGCTGGTGGTCAACACCAGCTTGGGCGTGTCGGGATCGATCAGCCTGTAAAGCCAGTACAGGTGGTTATCCAGGGCCACGAAGACCACTATCACCCCGATGGCGATGACGGCTCCGGGGATGGAGTATCCGACTATCGTAACCCTGGCGTTAGTCCTCGCGATGACGGTCTCGCTTATCCTGCTGTAATTGGCGATGACCACGGCCATGCAGACGATCAAGGCGGCGGAGCCTAGGGCCATCAACAGGGAGTTCAAGGTGAGCTCCAGGAACTTAAGGCCGAGGACCCTCCTGTAGGTCTGAAGGGCCCAGTGGATTAGCTGTAGGGTTGGTATGAGGAAGCCCAGGCTGAAGATCATAAAGGTGTAGCCGGAGGCCAGCACCGCCCCAAGGCCCTTGAGTCGTATGCGGGAGATGGGCCTGGCCTTCGTGGTGGTATAACTGAACCTCCTCCTCCCGCGCAAGGCCCTCTCGGACATGGTGATGGCGAAGACCAGGAGCATTAACATCGCCGCAAGCTTAATGGCCGAGTCCACATCCCCCATGCCGAACCAGGTCTGGAAGATAGCCGTGCTGAAGGTGGTTATGCCGAAGTACTTGACCACGCCGTAGTCGTTGAGCACCTCCAGCATGACCAGGGTCGTCCCGCCCACGATCGCCGCCCGCGAGACGGGCAGGATCACAAACAGGAAGACCTCGAGGGGGCTTCTGCCCAGGACCCTGGCGTTCTCAATCAAAGAGGAGGACTGTTTCTCCAAGAAGGCCTTGGTGATGGTATAAACATAAGGATACAGGAAGAGGGTGAATATGAACACCGCCCCTTGGAGGGACATGATATCGACGTACCGCTGATCGATGTAGATATTGAGGGAGTTCCTCAGAAAGGTCTGCAGCACTCCCGTGTAGTTCAACATACCGTTGTAGGTATAGGCGGCGATGTAGGGCGGTATGGCGAGAGGCAGCACCAGCCCCCACTTCAAGAACCCTCTCAGCGGGAAATCGTAGACCGAGACCACCCAGGCCAGGCTCGTGCCGATGACCGCGGCGAAGAGCCCCGACAGCGACGTCACCAGTACGGTGTTGGATATATACTGTCTCAGAAGGTATTCTTTAATGTGGTCCCAGTTCTCATTGGGCTCGCTGAAGACGTTGACAAGGATATTCGCGTTGGGCAGCAGGATCAACAGCACGAAGACCCAGCTCAGGACGCCCCATATATTGACGCTCGTGTACAATCGCTTGATCTCTAGCACCCTCACACTTCCCTCACAGAGCATCTCGCAGGCCCTACCAACGCGTGCCGGGGAAATCCGTACGAGGGGGCCAAGAGCCCCCTCGTCGCAACCGACAGCACCTGGCAGCGTGGCGGCGTGTCAGCGCCCCACGTGGTGGTTTACTTCCAGCCCACCTCGTTGAAGATCTGCACCGCCTTGCTGTTGAGCTCGCCCAGCAAGGACAGGCTTATGTCCTGCCTCTTGAAATCTCCCCACGACTTCAACAGCTCAGAGGGCTCGACTGCGGGGTTGGCCGGATACTCGAAGTTGGCCTCCGCGAACTGCTGCTGGGCCTTCACGCTCGACAGGAACTCCATCAGCTTGATGGCGTTCTCCTTGTTCTTGGCGTACTTGGTGAGCCCGATTCCGCTGACGTTGATGTGAGTCCCCGTGCCCTCTTGATCCGGGAAGATGATCCCGAGCGCCTCGGCCGCCTTCACTTCCTCCGGGTTCGCCGAATTCAGCATCTTGCCGATGTAGTAGGTGTTCATGATGGCGAGGTCCCCTACTCCCGCGGCGACGGCGGTGGCCTGCGCCCTGTCATTACCCTCCGGGTCTCTGGCCATGTTCTCCACTACTCCCCTCGCCCATTCCCGGCCCTTCTCCTCGCCGTGAATGGCGATCAAGGAGGCGAGCAGCGACTGGTTGTAAATGTTGGATGACGACCTGACCAGTATCTTGCCCTTCCACTTCGGATCCGTCAGGTCCTCATAGGTGGAGATCTCCGAGGGATCTACTCTGTCCTTGGCGTAGACTATCACCCTGGCCCTCACCGTCAGGCCGAACCAATAGTTCTCGGGGTCCCTCAGGTTAGCGGGGATATTGTTGAACAGCACCTCGCTGGAGACGGGCTGCAACAGCCCCTGCACCTTGGCCCTATGTAGCCTTCCGGCATCGGCGGTAATCAGCAGGTCGGCCTGCGTGTCCTCGCCCTCTCTCGCCAGCCTCTCGATCAACTCGTCGGACTTCCCCTTCACCACGTTGACCTTAATGCCGGTCTCCTGGGTGAAGAGATCATACAACTCCTGATCCGTGTCATAATGCCTGTCGGTATAGAGGTTTACCATCTGCTCCTCGTCAGCCCCGGTCGCACTTTCGCCCTGGTCTCCCTCGTTCGCGGCCGGAGCCCCGCCTCCGGAACAGGCGGCCAACAGCGCCAGCGAAAGCACCAGCAGGAGGCTTAACAGGATGCGTGAGAGTTTGTTCGTCATCTTCTTCCGACACCCTCCTAACGCATTGAGAATGATTTTCACTCTCTATTATATCCGGGCCCCGGCGGTTGTCAAGGGGTTGTTCCTCTCCTGGGACACAACCCCGACCGGCTCTCCACCGTCAGGCGCCCCCAAGCCCCTATATACATAAAATCCGATTGTTTTACTTGACAATCGTAGCGGCCATCGACTAGAATGGATATCGATGAAGTAAATTCCAGGCACACCAATCTGAAAAGAGGGGATGGGCTGTTCCGCTGCCTCTCCCTTGGGCTGAAGCTCGAGGGACGCGTTAGGGGAGGGCTCTGCTCTCTGGCAGACTCGCGATTACCAGCCGAGTCCTTAGGCCTACGAGGGGCGGCCCTGGCCTTCGCTCGCGTAGTATCTCGAAGGGGCTACACGGTGCGGTCAGGTCCCATGGCGGGCGCCCCGGTAGCCTTTCTCACAGCGGAAACCCTGGGGAATTAATGGGCTTGAGGTCAGCAATGCTCAGGGGTCGCGTCACTCCTAGGGACTGTGAGGGCCGGGAGAAAATGGGCATCAGGTACTACTCCGCCACGTCCTTCTTCCAATACAGAGATGTGTTCTTCTTACTGGCGTTGAGCTTGATATTTCTCAAGCTAATGGCCTCGCCCGAGCCTCTTGAGGGAATGACCAGAGAGGGCTACCAGGCCCTGGTCGTCTTCGGCCTGGCCTGCGTCCTGTGGATAACCAATATTCTGCCCTTGGCCATGACCAGTCTGTTGGCCATCGGGTTGTTGGCCGCCTATGAGGTTATCGACAGGGAGGTAATTTACGGCTTCTTCGGTGACCCGGCGATCTTCTTCATCATCGGCGCCTTCATAATTGCCTCCTCCGTGTCAGCCACCGGATTGAGCAGACGCCTGGCCTTTATCGTCCTGCGCCGCTACGGAAGAACCCCTCGTTCTGTAGTGATCAGCATCTTCTTGCTGTCCGGTTTCATGTCTTTCTTCATCCCCGAGCACGCGGTGGCGGCTTTGCTCTTCCCCATCGTCTTACAGATCAGCCGAACCCTGCGGTTGCCGCGGAACTCGGTGTTCGGCAAGTTTAGCTTTTTCGCTTTGGCCTGGGGAAGCGTAACCGGAGGCGTGGCCACCTTCCTAGGAGGGGCCAGAAACCCCATGGCGGTGGGGATCTTAAGGGGCGAGACGGGGCTAGAGATCACTTTCCTCGAGTGGTTTGTGGCCGTGGCCCCCGTCGCCCTCGTGCTGATGGGCCTCATTGTATTGCTGTTCGGGCTTATCAGGTTCGAAGATGTGAGATTGAGCGAGGTCGACGCGCGCCAGCCAGGGGAGAGGCTGGGCAAGATCACCCTCAAGGAAGTCAAGGCCCTGGTGTTGCTAGTAATTACCTTGTACCTTTGGGTTTTTCACGGTAACACCCTGGGAATTGCCAACATAGCCCTGATCAGCGGCGCCATGTACTTCGTCTTAGGGGTCGTCACCTGGGAAGAGCTTTCCCGAGAGGTCAACTGGGGTACTGTCTTTTTGTACGGTGGTGCGCTGACCTTGGGTAAATCGCTCAGCGCCACAGGAGTCCTGGATTGGTTCATAATGAACCCTTTATCCCGGTGGGAGCTCGACGCCTTTACCGTCCTCGTACTCGCCTCCTTGCTCAGCCTCGGGCTCACGAACGGGATCTCCAATGCTGCCGTGGTCGGCATGTTACTGCCGGTAGTATTGAAGTACTGCCTCGAAATCGGTGTGGACCCGAGGATAGCAGCCTACAGCGTAGCTGTCCCCGCCGGCTTGAGCTTCATGTTGCCGATGGGGACCCCCGCCAACGCCATAGCCTTCTCCGCGGGGTATTACACCATCTGGGAGTCGGTCCGTTATGGGCTGATATTGAGCGTGGTTTCCTGGATTGTCTTGACGTCCATGGCCGTGCTCTACTGGCCGACGATCGGACTGAGGGTCCTATGAGGGGGGATGGAAGCGAATGTCACAGCCCAAGGCCGCCAACATCCTATGGCATCAAGGTCACATCACCAAGAGGGAGCGAGAAGAGCGCCTAAAGCAGAGAGGCGTGATCATCTGGTTTACGGGACTGTCCGGCTCCGGGAAATCCACCGTAGCAGCGGAAGTGGAGAGGAGATTGTTCGAGAGGGGCAACCTGGCCTACGTCTTGGACGGCGATAACCTGCGCCACGGCCTGAACAAAGACCTCGGATTTTCGCCCGAGGACCGCAAGGAAAACATCCGGCGGGTCGGCGAAGTGGCCAAGTTATTCGCTGATGCCGGGCTGATCGTCTTGACCGCCTTTATTTCTCCCTATCGGACGGACCGGGACCAGGCCAGGGCGCTCGTAGGACCAGGGGAGTTTATCGAGGTCTACGTCAAGTGTTCCCTGGAAAAATGCGAGGAGAGGGACGTTAAGGGCCTGTACAGGAGGGCGCGGGCCGGGGAGATCGGGGATTTCACCGGCATTTCCGCCCCCTATGAGGAACCGGTAAATCCCGAAATCGTGCTCAATACGGAGGCCGAAGACGTAGAGACCTCAGTTAACCGAGTCCTGGAATATCTCGAGGCAAAGGGGATCGTAAAGTAGATGGCAAGGGGACGATGGGCTGTCAGAGTGCTACATGCCGATGTGCTGGTTATCGGGGGCGGTGCCGCGGGCTGTAGCGCGGCCATCACCTTGAGGGAATTGGACGAGGACCTCGACGTAGTGGTAGTTGAAAAGGCCCATGTCGAACGCAGCGGGTGTCTGGCCGCAGGTATCAACGCCATCAACGCCTACCTCAATCCCGGGGAGACGCCCGAGAGCTTTACCGAGTACGTGAAAAGGGACTCCGCCGGCCTGATCCGCGAAGACCTGGTCTACTCCGTCGCCCGGGGCCTGAACGAAGCCGCAGAGCGCCTGGAGGGCTGGGGGGTGCCCTTCGTCAAGGATAGCCACGGCCGCTACTTGCCTCGGGGGAAGCGCAGCGTATGGGTCCGCGGCGAAAAGATAAAGCCCTTGATGGCCAGAGCCCTGATCTACTCAGGGGCCCGGGTCTTGAACCGCGTCAATATGACCAACTATCTGCTAGCGGGAGGACGGGTGATCGGGGCCTGCGGTTTCTCCGTCCGCGAACCCAAATTTTATGTCATCCTCGCCAAGGCGGTGATCTGCGCCACCGGTGGTGCAGCCGGGATTTACCGGCCTAACAACGAGGGCCCTTGCCGTCACAAGCTCTGGTACCCACCCTTCAACACGGGGGCGGGATACGCCATGGGCATCAGAGCCGGAGCCGAGATGACTACTTTCGAAATGCGCTTTATCGCCTTGAGGGTAAAGGATGTGATGTCGCCGACGGGCGCCCTCGCCCAGGGGGCCCGGGCCGCGCAGATCAACGGCCGAGGAGAGAGGTATCTAGAGAATTATCCCGATCCCTCCACCCCCATGCGTCTCTATGCCACGGTCATGGAAAACCGACAGGGCAGAGGCCCCTGCTTCTTGGATACGACCACTTTGGACCCCGCTCTAAGCCGAAGGCTAAAGGAAGCCTACCTGGATATGTCGCCGGGGATCTTGTTGAAATGGGCCGATGAAGGGGTAGAACCCCATGAGAGGCCGGTGGAGATCTGCGGCTCGGAGCCCTACGTAGTGGGCGGGCATGGACAGGCCGGCTACTGGGTGGATATCAAGCGGCGTACCAGCCTGCCGGGGCTATTCGCCGCCGGCGATGTGGCGGGCGGGGCCCCCAAGAAGTACGTCACCGGCTGCATGGTGGAGGGCAAGCTGGCGGCTGAAGCTGCCTGGCAGGCCATCAGGTCGGGTGACGGGGCGCGGCCAATGCCAGAAGAGCTCCTAAGGAGGAACATCGAGAGAGAACTGCAGTGGGTAATGGCGCCCCTGGAGGCCGAGACGGGCTTTACAGCCGATGAGCTGGAGGAGAGGCTCCAGAAGATCATGGACGAATACGCGGGGGGGATCAGCTGCCATTACGAGCTCTGCCGGCACAAACTGTTGTTGGCTCGCGATTACCTGGTGCAACTGCGGCGCGATCTGGCCCGGGCTAAGGCCAGGAACCTCTATGAGCTGCTGCGAGTGCACGAGGTAATTGACCGGGTTTATGTGGCCAGAGTTCTGGTCGAGCACCTGTTACACCGTGAGGAGACCAGGTGGAGATGCTACCAGGAAAGGGTCGATTTCCCCCATCGTGACGACGAAAATTGGCTGAAATTCGTGAACTCCCGGTATGACCCGGTGACTGACGTGGTGAGGATCATCGAGCGGGATTATAAGGAACTAGGTGAGAGTCATGAGCATTAAGATCGATAGAGAGCGTTGTAATGGCTGCGGCCTAGCCGAGGAGGCCCTCTGTGAGCGGATATGTCCCGGCAACCTGCTCTTCCGGGGGGAGGACGGCAGGGCAGCTATCAGGGATGCCCGTGACTGCTGGGGCTGTGCCGCCTGCGTCAAGGAATGTCCGCAGCAGGCAATACATATGTATCTGCCGATGCAGATCGGGGGGCGTGGCTCTACCCTCACAGCCAGGAAAAAGGGGCATGAGATCCTATGGACCTTGAGGAGGCCCGATGGCAGCGAAGAACTCTTCCGGATAATCAACGAAAGGCCGGAAGCCGTTGTGAACCACACCGGAGCGGGAGGTTCGTGATAATGACTAATGCACCCCATGGTGGAGAATTGGTTAATCAGGTGCTTGCGGGCCGAGAGAGGGAAGCGGCCCTGGAACGGGCACGGAATTTAAAGAGGCTGGTCCTGGACGGTTGGGAGATATCGGATTTGGAGTTGATCGCCACCGGCGCCTTCAGCCCGTTAACGGGTTTCTTGAACAGAGAGGATTACCTCGGGGTAGTGGGGGATATGCGGCTGTCCGACGGCACGGTCTGGAGCATTCCCATCGTCCTGGGGGTCTCACCCGAGGAAGCTGGGGGTTTGAAGCTGGACGAAGAAGTGGCTCTGGTCGACGAGCGAGACGAGATCCTGGGCCTGTTGCGCGTGGAAGACATATATGAATACGACAAGGAAAGGGAGGCCCAATTGGTCTACCGGACCACTGATGACCGCCATCCCGGGGTACGCAGACTCTACGGGCGGGGACAAGTTCTACTGGGAGGCGAGATCAAACTTATTAACCGTATCAGACCGGAGAGGTTTCGAGAGCTGTACCTGGACCCCGCCGATACCCGACGCATCTTTGCCGAGAAGGGCTGGAAACGGATCGTGGCCTTCCAGACCAGAAATCCCATCCACCGGGCTCATGAATACCTGCAAAAGTGCGCCCTGGAGATAACTGATGGTCTGTTCCTGCACCCGCTGCTGGGCGAAACTAAGAGCGACGACATACCTGCCGATGTGCGGGTTAGATGCTATAAGGTCCTGCTCGAGAAGTACTATCCCAAGGATCGGGTTCTCCTGGCCGCCTTCCCCGCCGCGATGCGTTACGCAGGGCCTAGAGAGGCCATCTTTCACGCCTTGGTACGGAAGAATTACGGCGCCACCCACTTCATCGTGGGAAGAGATCACGCAGGTGTCGGCAATTACTACGGAACCTATGATGCCCAACTGATCTTCGATGACTTCGACCCCGGTGAGCTTGGGATCACCCCCCTGTTCTTCGAACACAGCTTCTTCTGCCGGGCCTGCGGAAACATGGCTTCGAACAAGACCTGCCCCCACGGCCCAGAGGAACATGTCTTCTTGAGCGGAACGAAATTACGGCAAATGCTGGCTGCCGGCGAATTGCCGCCCGAGGAATTGACCCGACGGGAAGTGGCCGAGATCCTGGTTGAGTACTACCAGGGTAAGGCTCTCACTGGTTAACCCTCCCCTTGTCCGCGGCAGAAATTCGCCACCGGCAGGCAGGAACCCGGTACAGCACGACGAACATACGTTTTGGAAGGGAGGTGGCGCCTTATTGCTGTAGCCCGAAAGAGAGGCTTCCCAATCGATTCAGTCAACCTCAAGCCCCCCCTCAAGTGGGCGGGCGGAAAACGCTGGTTGGTCCCCCACCTGAGGCCCCTCTGGGAACGCCACCGAGGGCGGAGGCTGGTTGAGCCCTTTTGCGGTGGTCTGGCGGTAACCCTCGGAATTATGCCGTCGCGTGCCCTGTTAAATGACGTTAACCCCCACCTGATAAATTTCTACCGCTGGCTCCAGCGGGGGCTACACATCACCTTGCCGATGCAGAACAACGAGAGGATGTACTACCAATACCGCGAGCGCTTCAACCGTCTCATTCAGGGCGGCAAAGCCCAGAGCAGGGAGGCGGCCGAGCTCTTCTACTTCCTGAACCGCACGGGCTACAACGGCCTCTGCCGTTTCAACAGAAACGGTGAGTTCAACGTGCCCTTCGGGCGGTACAAGCGGATCCCCTACGTAACCGACTTCTCCCGCTACAAGAGCGCCTTCGCAAACTGGCAGTTCACCGCCGGCGACTTTCAAGAGGTGGCGCTGGAGCCCGACGACTTCGTCTACGCCGACCCGCCCTATGACGTGGAGTTCACCCAGTACGCCAAGGAGGATTTCTCCTGGGAGGACCAGGTGCGCCTGGCGGAATGGCTCGCCCGACACCCGGGCCCGGTGGTGCTGTCCAACCAAGCCACCAAGCGGATCGTAGCGCTGTATGAGGACCTCGGGTTCGAGCTCCAGTTTCTCCAGGGACCCCGGCGGATAAGCTGTAACGGAGACAGGACCCCTGCCCACGAGGTCCTGGCGATGCGGGGGGTTTAGCCGTCACGACCCTAGAGGGCGAGGCCGGGCGGGAGCGGTGCCCAGGGGCAAACAGCCCTTTCTCAGGGATTGGGGTCCCCGGCACCGTCCGGCTCACTGGGAGCCCTCTCCCGGACCCAGTCCCCAACGAACCTCTCCAGGCGGCCTATGGCTACGGCCGAACCTCGCGTCCCCAGTACGCACTCCTCCTCGCAATGGCCCTCCTGTGGACACACCCTGCCGTAAGTCGCCGGAAGGGACGACGCAGCCGCCAGCACCTCGGCCGCCGATTCGAAGTCGCCCCTCTCTATGTGGCCGATGAACTCGCGAATGGGCACGCCCACCGGACAGGCCTCCTCGCACTTGGGCCGGCTGCATCCCAGGCATCTAGAGGCCTCCAGCATGGCCCACTCCTCGTCGTAGCTCTGGTTCACTGTGTGGTAAACACCCCTCTCCTTCGTCGCAGGGGCGGCCATGGGGCTCTGTTCCCGCCGGACAAGAACCGGCCCCCTTTTGGCCTAGGCTGCCCAGAACTCTGGTAAAATAACGAGGGCCCGCGGTGCACAGGCCAAGGCCGTCACCGCCGGACAGGGCGGGAAGGGGACGCTGCTAGCAGGAGAAAGAGGTAGATGATGGAGAACTGAAGAACTGGAAAGGGGAGATGCCCGATGACCAAGATCATGGACCACATACGCCACCTGGCCGTGACCATCGGCCCGCGGGGTTCAGCCACGGCGGCCGAGAGGCGAGCTCGCGACTACGTGGCCCAGGAGATGAAGGCCCTTGGCCTCGAGGTGACCCTGCAGGAGTTCCCCTCCATTACCACCTTCTCCTGGCCGTACCTCATCCTCTACCTCCTGCCCACGCTGGCCTTCGCCCTGAGCTTTGAGAGCCCCGTGGCGGGCGCGGTCCTCGCCGTCCTCGGCTCCGGCGCCTTCTACCTCGAGCTCAACTTCAGGGAGGTCCTGGAACCCCTCCTCCCCAAGGGCACCGGATACAACGCCCTCGGGCGCCTGCGGGGAAGCAACCCCCACAAGAAGGTGGTGATCTCGGCCCATCACGACTCGTCCAAGGCGGCTTTGAACTTCAAGCCCTCGCTGGTCGGGGGGTTCCGCACTTCCTTCCTCCTCATGGCCCTGAGCCTCTTCCTGGTCCCCTTTCTCCTCGTCGCCTACGCCTTCACGGGGCTTGAGGCAATCCGGTGGGCGGCCGTCCCCTTCCTGCTGTACCTGTTGGGGACCGCGGCCAGCATGGTGCATCGTGAGGTCTGGAACCGTTACACCCACGGGGCCAACGACAACGCTTCGGGGGTGGGGACAATGCTGGAGCTCGCAGCCCGCGCCTCCGGGGAACCCCTCGAGAACCTGGACCTGTGGTTCCTGTCCACCGGCTGCGAGGAGGCCGGGACCTTCGGCATAAGGGCCTTCCTGCGCGCCCACGGACGCGAGCTGCGTGACGCCTGTTTCATCAACCTCGATAACGTCGGCGCCGGCACCGTCCACTACATGGCCGGCGAGGGTATGCTGCCCACCTATAGCGCTGACCCGGAGCTCCTCGAGCTCTTCGCGGCAGCATGCCGCCAGCGGCCCGAGCTCAACGTCAAGCGAGGCCTGTACACGTTGATGCCCACCGACGCGACTCGCTGCCTGGCCTACGGCTACCGGGCCATAAGCCTGCTGGCCGTCGACGATCGGGGCCTGCTCCCCAACTGGCACTGGATCACGGACACCTACGACAGGGTTGAGGAGGAGACCGTGTCCACTTGCGCGGAGATAGTCTGGACCGTGCTGAAGCTGATGGACGCGGAGCAAGGGACATCCCGCGAGCAGACCGACGTGGCCAGGTCGTGAATGCTCTACGGGCGGGCCAGGAGGCCGGCCATGCGGGCCGTGAGGTCGGGCCCGAGGCGGTAGAGGCCCAGCCCTTCTGCACAGCGGTTGTAGGTGGGGAGAAAGTCCTGCAGGGAGGACAAGATGTCCACGGCGGCCCTCCGGCCGAGCTCCACGGCTATCGCCTCCACCATCCTGGCGCCTACCCAGTAGGCGGCGCCCATGTATCCCTCGAGGAAGGCCCGGACCTCACGCTCGAAGCTCTTGGCGTTAAAGCCCCCCGCGAGGGCCCTCTCCATAGCCCTCTCGAGCCTGGACATCCACATATCGAGCTCAGAGGAGTACCTCAGGTAATCAGCGCGGCAGCCCCTGGTCTTCGCCGAGGGCCCGGGGCCGGTGGGGTATCCGTGGATGAGATAGAGGGCGCTCCCCTCGACCACGCACAGGCCGAGGAGTGATACGGCCTGGCGTTCAGGGTCGGGAAGGCGGTCGATGTCCGGCATAAAGCCTTCAAGGCCCACGTGGTGGAGCTCGTGAGCCAGGGAGTTCTCCAGGGACAGCCAGCCCTCGAAGTCCACCTGCAGGAGGTCCACGGCCAGGTCCCCCGCCAGGGCGTAAGCGCCGCTCTCGCCGTCGAGCAGGAAGTACACTGTGCAATCGAGGTCGGCCCCCGCGGGCAGGTGTTCGAGGGCCTTCCGCATGGCCCTCTCCACGTAGCGTCCCCCTCGGATCCGGTCGAGGGTGCGCGTGAGATGGTCTATGCGTGCCAGAGCCTCACGGAAGGCGCGGTGACGTAGGCCGTCAGCTCGCCCTTCCCCGAGGCCCATGAGAAGGGATGCCAGATCCTCTCGTGAGAGGGCCCGGCCCAGCCGGTTGTGATGGTGAAGGAAGAAGGCGTAGGCCTCGGTGTTCAGGGCCTCATCCAGGGCCGAGCGGTCGGGTCTCCCATCGGCTACCGTACTCAGGAAGGCCAGCATCCTCTCCGCGCCGGTGAAGTCGATTCTTACCACTGGAACCTCTCCCTCGGTATACTATATGCCTCTCTTCTCCACCGGGCGCGGTTTTCCCTTGAAAGAGACGTCGAAACTCGTTAACTTTTGTCGTCCACCTCCCCACACCGCTCGAGCAGCTGGCGCCAGGCGGCCTCCACCTCCGCCTCCAGCTCGGCCAGGAGGTCATCGTGCCTGCCGTCGAAGAGGTGGGCGAACCTCCGCTGCCTCCTGAGCCAATCCACGTAGGACTGGCGCCGCTTGGGCTTGTAATTGAGCTTCCAGCGCCCGTCAACGACCTCAAAGAGGGGCCAGAAGCAGGAGTTCACGGCGTGGCGTACGAGGTCCACCGTCTCCTCGGGCGCCGTCCCCCATATCAACCGGCAGGGGGTCAGGATGTTCAGGAAGGACGGCCCGTCGGTGTCCAGGGCCCGGCGGGCCTTGCGGACCAGGTCCCGCCAGTTGGATATGGCGGCCTGGGCCACGTAGGGTATTCCATGGGCGGCGATGATGGCCGTAAGGTCCTTGCGCCGCTGGGGCTTACCATCGAGAAACCTCCCCGGGGGCGTGGTGGTGGTACCCGCCCCCCTGGGCGTGGCGCCCGACCGTTGCACGCCCGTGTTCGCGTAGGCGCCGTTATCGTAGCAGACGTACAGGAAGCGGTGGCCCCTCTCCAGGGCCCCCGAGAGCGACTGCAGCCCGATGTCGTAGCTGGCCCCGTCCCCTCCGAAGGCGATAAAGTGCCTCGGGCCTACGTCCTTGCCGTAACGGGGCAGGGCCGAGTGGGCGGCCTCGATGCCGCTGATGGTGGCGGCCACGTTCTCGAAGGCGTTGTGCACGAAGGAGCAGTTCCAGCTGGTATAGGGGAAGACCGTCGAGGTCACCTCGAGACACCCGGTGGCGACGGCCACCACCACGGGGTGTTCGGTGGCCTTGAGCACCAGTCGGACGGCCTGGGGAAAACCACACCCGGCACAGGCCCTGTGGCCGGCCTCGAAGAGCTCAGGCCGCTTGGACAGTTCCTTCAAGGAGTACACTACTCTCTCACCCCCAGATAGGTGACGTCGGCTCCCGAGGGGACGAGCTCCCGCATCAGCCCCACGAGGTCCTCCATACCGATCTCGCGGCCGCCGAGGCCGTAGACGAAGCCGCGGGCACGCGGCCGTCCCTCCAGCGGGTGCAGCGCCGCCTTGACCTCCGTGTACAGGGCTCCCCCCTGGCCCGAGTAATCGAGGGACCTGTCGAGCACGCCGACGACCTCGCAACCGCCGAGGAGCTCCCTCAGGGCGGCGGCGGGAAAGGGACGGATCGCTCGAACCTTTACCAGGCCAACCCTCAGGCCCTCCTCCCTCGCCAGGTCCACGGCCTCCTTGGCGCTACCGGCGGTGGACCCCAAGGCCACCAGGACCGCCCGGGCGTCCTCGGTCCGGTAGGCCTCTACGAGCCCGTAAGGCCTGCCGGATATCCCCTCGAACTCCCTGCCGACCTCCTCGATGACGCGGGGGGCGTGATACAGGCCCTCGGCCATCTGACGTCGGAACTCGAAGAAGGAATCCTGCAGGGCGAGGGCGCCGACGGTAACAGGCTCGTCGCCGAGGACGTCCACCGTCGGCTGGTACTCCCCGATGAAGGCCTCCACGGCCGCGTCCTCGAGGAGGGACACCCTCTCCACGCCGTGGCTGAGCACGAAACCGTCCAGGGCCACCATCACCGGCAGTCGGACGTCGGCGTGTTCCCCGATGCGGACGGCCTGTAGGACGTTGTCGTAGGCCTCCTGCGCGTTCTCGGAGAAGAGGATTATCCACCCCGAGTCCCGAGCCCCCATGACGTCGCTGTGGTCGCAGTGGATGTTTATGGGGGCGCTGAGGGCGCGCGTCACCACGGGCATCACGATGGGCAGGCGGAGCCCGGCTGCGATGTGCAATACCTCATACATCAAGGCCAGCCCGTTGGACGAAGTAGCGGTCATCGCCCGCACGCCGGCCACGGCCGCCCCCACCACGGCGCTCAGGGCGCTGTGTTCGCTCTCGACGGGGACGAACTCGGTCCGCACCAGGCCGTCGGAGACGAAGCCGGAGAAGAGCTGCACTATCTCCGTCTGGGGGGTGATGGGGTAGGCGGCCACCACCACCGGGTCGATCTGTCGCATGGCCTGGGCCACAGCCTCGTTGCCGCTCAAGGCCTTGATGGTCATCTTCCCGTCCCCTCTTCTATCTCGGGCACCATCCGAATGGCCTTGTCCTTGGTCGGACACTCCTCGGCACAGATCCCGCAGCCCTTGCAGTGGTCGTAGTCGAACCCCACCATGCGGCCGTCCCTGACCACAACCGCGATGTCCGGGCAGAAGACCCAGCAGAGCAGGCAGTGGATGCAGTTCTCGGGGATGTGTTTTGGGCGGTAGTTTCGCCAGTCACCCGTCTGCCACCGGGAGGAGGTGGCACCACCCCGCAGGATGCCCGAGAGGGGCAGCTCCCTCCAGCCCGCCGCGGGATGGCGAGAGGGGGACTTGACCGCGGCCTCGGTCGATGCCACCGGCCGGCCACCGCCGCGTGCGATGGCGCTGAAGGCCTCCTCCACCGCCTTCAGGTTGCCCTCCACGAGCTCCGGCCGGTCGCCGAACTTGCTCTCCAAACGTCCCCTGAGGGTCTCCTTGAGCTTACCGAGCTCCATGATCTCCATCACCCCGATGAGCGCGGCCATCATCGGGGTGTTGGGGATATCCCGGCCGAGGTGCCGTGCGGCGATGCCGCTGGCGTCCACGGCGATGACCTCCACGTCGGGGGGCACCCCCAGGGCGCCGGCGAGGTCAGCGGGGCTGCGAGTCGTGTTGACCAACACCTTTTCGCCCCCTCCCAGGCCCCGGACCAAAGACTGGCTGCCGATGAAGGAGGGGTCGAGGACCACCACGTAGTCGGGGTTGGTTATGGGGGTGTGAATGCGAATGGCCTCCTTGGACAGGCGGTTATAGGCTACCACGGGGGCGCCCATCCGCTCCGGGCCGTATTCGGGGAAGGCCTGTGCGTGCCAGCCCACCCGGCTGGCCACGTCGGCGAGCAGCACGGCCGCCGTCTTCGCGCCCTGCCCGCCCCGACCGTGCCAGCGGATCTCAATCATTTTGGGGACCCTTCCTGCGGACCCCGGGCCCGAGCTCCTCGGCGATCTCCTCCATGAGCCGCGCCCGACCACGCCGGTAGTCGTGTCCTCCCGCCCAGCCCATGAGCGTCGGCAGCTCCACGCCCTCCTCGACGTCTACCTCACCGAGGCCGACGTCGTCCCGTCGAGAGTCTCGAGAGCGCTTCGCATCGTCCAACTCTCCCACCCCCTCAGCAACTGTCGATAGTAGCCTTTCCTGGGAAGGCGGGCAGGATACATGTCCGGTCGTCGCGTAGTTGTTAAGGAGATCATTTCCCGGGAAAGGAGCCTCGAAGGTGCGAGAAGGGGCTGAGCTGCATCGCGATGCCGTGGTGCTGGACGCTCACTGTGACACGCTGTACGCCATCATGGAGGGACAGAGGGAAGACCTCGGGCCCTCGGACATCGGGCACGTGGACGTGCCGCGCCTGAGGGCGGGCGGCGTCGACGTGCAGTTCTTCGCCTGTTGGATCCCCTCGGAGTACAAGCCTGACCGGGGGTTGAAGGCGGCCCTCAAGCTGCTGGACATCGCCCACCTGGAGCTCGAGCGGAGAGAGGATATCCTGTTGATACTCTCCCGGGCGGACGTGGACCGGGCTCGGGCCGAGGGCAAGGTGGGGGTCTTGCTGAGCATCGAGGGAGGAGAGGCGGTCGAGGACGATCTAGCCTACCTCCGCACCCTGTACCGCCTGGGAGTGCGGTCCATCTGCCTCACCTGGAATCAACGCAACCTGCTCGCCGACGGGGTGGCGGAGGCGGAGACCGGTGGCGGGCTCACTAACCTGGGCCGGGAAGTTGTGCGAGAGATGAACCGCCTGGGCATGATCGTGGACGTGTCCCACCTGTCGGAAGCCGGCTTCTGGGATGTGCTGGAGGTATCGTCCCATCCGGTCATCGCGTCCCACTCCAACGCCCGGGCCGTATGCCCCCACCCGCGCAACCTCTCTGACGACCAGATCAGGGCCCTGGCCCAGGCCGGCGGGGTCATGGGGATGAACTTCTCCCGCCTCTTCGTGGACCCCAAGCGGCACACCCTGGAACGGGTTCTGGATCACATAGACCACGTGGTGGAGCTGGTCGGGCCCGAACACGTGGGGCTGGGCTCCGACTTCGACGGCATTGACGAAACCCCAGAGGGGCTCGAGGACGTGTCCCGTATGGGTAATATAACCGCAGGGCTGCTGGCACGCGGCTACGACGAGGAGTCTGTGCGCCTCATCCTGGGCGGGAACTTCCTCCGGGTCATGGAGAGGGTCATGGGTTGACTATCAACTGAGGCCGGCGTTAGAGGGGGTGAGAGGGCGTTGAAGAAGATGGCCCGCGTGCTGATCTCGGGGCGGGTTCAAGGGGTGGCCTTTCGCGCCAATACCCAACGGATGGCCCGGCAGCTGGGCCTGAGCGGCTGGGTGCGGAACCTCCCCGACGGGCAGGTGGAGGCCCTCTTCGAGGGCGACGAAGAGGCCGTGGAACGAGCCGTGGACTGGTGCCGCGTGGGACCTCCGGCCGCCCACGTGACACAGGTGAAGGTCGAATACGGCCCCTACAGCGGCCGTTACACTGACTTCTCCATCACCTACTGACGGCCCCGCCCGCGGCAACCACAGTGGCCATGGTGGTGAGGGCCCCTCCCGGCCAGGCGGTAGTTCCCCCCTTCGATACGGATGGCCCGTCCCTCCACCAGGGCGCGGGAGATCTTCTCCCGGGCCGAGACCAGCACTCGCCGGAAGGTGGTGCGCGCCACCCCCATCCGCTCCGCGCACTCCTCCTGCTCCAGGCCCTCGAGGTCCTTGAGCCGGAGGGCCTCGAGCTCCTCTACGGTGAGCCACTCCTCCTCGAGCTCCCGGGCCGGGACCCCGGCCGGCTTGAAGTAGGTGTGTGCCGGCAGGAATTCCACTTGTCTGTCCTTCGGCCGTCGCGGCAACTCTCTCCCTCCTCTGAGGTATTATACCACGCGCCCCTCCCGGTGTCCGAGCCTCACCCCCGGCACCTGCTGTGCCTGGCCTACCCTGGGGGTAGAGCTCGCCAAGGGACGAACTTCGGGATTGCGAAGCGCCCTTTCGGAGAGACTAGGTACGGGGGTGAGGCAAGATGAAGATCAGGGACACCTTCGCCCTGGTGTTGACATCCGGCCTGGCGGGCAACGCCGCCAAGGGCCTGGTAGATACCCTACTCTTCCGAAAGAAGATCTCCACCATCACCCATAGGGACATAGCCACCGGCATCTTCTCCGACGCTCCCGCCATAAGGACCACCCTGGGGCACCTCCTCGGGCACCTCGGTGATTTGTGCATCGGGACCATGGTGGCAGCGCCCATCGTCTGGGTCCTCCGGCGGACGGGGACCGACCTCTATCCCCTGAAGGGCATGGTCCTGGGGCACGCCGCGTGGGTAGTCGCGCTCGGCGCGTCGGCCCACCTGGGCGCCTCCCGCGTCTACCCCATGAGCCCCCGCACCAACCTCGCCCTGCTCGCCAGCGAGTGCGTCTACGGCGCCGTCGCGGCCCTCACCGCCGTCCATCTCGGGCACCCTGACCTGTTCCCCGGCACCACGGCCCCTCGACAGAAGCGGTAGCTCGCCTTCCGAGACCCTCCCGCAGTGGTTCCCCTCCATACCAAGATGTTGTAGAATTAGGATGTGAGAGGAAATAAGGTAGGCCGCTAGGGGAGCTCGTGTTACCGGGCTGAGAGGGCGGCGGAAGCCGCCAACCCTTGAACCTGACCTGGGTAATGCCAGCGTAGGGAAGCGGCCCGTGGGGTCGAGTGGCGGGCCGCTGCCTGGGCAAGGCAGCGGCCCTTGTCGTACGGAACCCTAGCCGAGGGGGTGATGAGAGGTGCACTGGGATCTCTATGTCCTCACCGGCGGCGACACCGACAGAGGACGCCCCGTCGAGGAAGTGGTAGAGGCCGCCCTACTGGGCGGAGCCACGGCGATCCAGATGCGGGAGAAGGCGCTCTCGGGCCGAGAGCTCCTCCTCTTGGCCCAGCGGCTGCGGCGGTTAACCAAGCGCTACGGCGTCCCCCTGCTCATCAACGACCGGGTAGATATAGCGCTCCTGGCGGATGCCGACGGCGTGCACCTGGGACAAAGCGACGTACCCGCCGCCTGCGCGCGCCGCCTCCTGGGGCCCGGACGGATCATCGGGGTCACCGTGGACGGCGTGGACCAGGCCCGGCAGGCCCAGGCCGACGGGGCTGATTACGTGGGCCTGGGGCCCTTCTTTCCCACAGACAGCAAGGGGGACGCGGGGCCACCCCTGGGCCTTGACACCCTGCGGGAGGTGAAGGCGGCCATTGACATCCCGGTGGTGGCCGTCGGCGGCGTGAAGAGAGAGAACGCTCGGTCCCTGATAGCCGCCGGCGCCGACGGAGTGGCGGTCATCTCCGCCGTGGTCCACGCCCCTGACGTCAGGCAGGCGGCGGCCGACCTCCTGGCGGAAGTTCGAGCCGCAAAGGCTGAAAGGGAACGTAAGGAGGTGTAATCGAGATGAACATCGGCAAGGTGAGCGACGAGTTCTTCAGGCGAAACATAGCCGGCAAGCTCGGAGCCCCCGCGGCCGACCTGGTAGTCGGTCCGGCCATGGGCGTGGACGCGGCGGTGATCAAGGTGGGCGAGCAATACATGGTGGTGGCCGAGGACCCCATCTTCCCCGTCCCGGGCCTGCCCCTCAGGGACTTCGGTTGGTTCACCGTTCACATCGGCGCCAGTGACGTGGCGGTCCTCGGGGTCAAGCCCCGCTACATGACCTACTCGCTTCTCGTACCCCCAGCTACCCCGGAAGATGACCTCGCGGAGATCATCTCCTCCATCAGTGAGACGGCCGCTGAGGAGGGGATAACGATCGTCGGCGGGCACACCGGCTACTACCCGGCCGTGACCGTTCCCACCATCGGCGGGGTTACCGTGTGGGGCTTCGGCGACGAGGTGGTAACCCCCGCCGGCGCCCAAGTGGGGGACGAGGTGATCATCACCAAGGGGGCGGCCATCGAGGCGGCCGGCCTCCTGGCCCAAGTTTACGGGGACGACATGCTCGCGGCCGGCATCGACCCCGAGATCGTCCGAGAGGCCGCGGCTATGGTCTACGAGATGTCGGTGATCAGAGAGGCCCTGCTGGCCGTGGAGGTGGGCGGGGTTCATGCCATGCACGACGCCACCGAAGGAGGTGTGCTGCGGGGCCTCCACGAGGTGGCCGTTGCCTCACGGGTGGGGCTCCGGATCGACGCCGAGGCGATCTTCGTCCCTCCGGCCGCGAAGGTCACCTGCCAGCACTTCGGCATCGACCCACTGGTCTCCATCAGCGAGGGGACGATGGTCATGACCTGCAGCCCGTCGGTCACGGGCGAGATGATGCGGGCCTTTGACCGCGCCGGCATTCGCGCCGCCGTCGTCGGAGAGGTGGTGCCCGAGGCGGCTGGACGTAAGCTGCTAAGGGACGGCCGGGAGGAGGAACTCACCGTTCCCGACAGGGACCCCTTCTGGGAGGTCTTCTTCCGGGACCTCCTGGCTCGCGAGGGAGCGTGAGGCCTTTGCTGCCCAAAGCTTTGACCATCGCCGGTTCCGACTCCGGAGGCGGCGCCGGGATCCAGGCCGACCTAAAGACCTTCGCCGCCCTCGGGGTGTACGGCACCAGCGTAGTCACCTCGGTAACCGCGCAGAACACCCGTGGGGTGTCCGGCGTCCATAACCTGCCGCCGAGCTTCGTCGCCGCCCAGCTGGACGCCGTGCTGGGGGATATCGGGGCCGCGGCCGCCAAGACGGGAATGCTCGCCACGGCCGGGATCATCGCCGCCGTGGCCGGCAAGATCAAGGAGTACCGTCTCGAGAGGCTGGTCGTGGACCCGGTAATGGTGGCCAAGAGCGGCGACCACCTGTTAGAGCCCGCGGCCCGCGAGACCTTGCGGAGGGAGCTCCTCCCGCTGGCGCTGGTGGTCACGCCCAACCTCCACGAGGCATGCGCCTTGACCGGACAAGAGATCCGCGACGTCGCCGACATGGAGAGGGCTGCGCGAACTCTGCACGGCTTCGGGCCCTCCTACGTAGTCATAAAGGGCGGGCACCTCGAAGGGGCTGCCACCGACGTCCTGTACGACGGACGAGACTTCCGATATTTTAAGTCCGAGCGCATAGCCACCGAGAACACCCACGGCACGGGCTGCACCTTTTCCGCGGCCATCACAGCTGGGCTGGCCCGGGGGCTTTCGGTTCCCGAGGCGGTGTCGGAGGCCAAGGACTACATCACCACCGCCCTGACCTTCGCCATGGACATCGGCGGTGGCCACGGTCCCACCCATCACCTGGCACCCCTGTACCGGGAAGCCGAGCGCTACCGGCTCCTCCATCAGCTCCGAGAGGCGGTGGCCCTGCTCGAGGACGAGCCGGGCCTGGCCAGGTTGATACCCGAGGTCCAGTCCAACCTGCTGGCCGCCCTGCCCTACGCCGAAAACCCCGGGGACGTAGCGGCCCTGCCGGGCCGGATCGTCCGCTGCGGCGACCGAGTCCGCGCCATAGGCCTCCCGACCTTCGGGGCCTCGCGTCACATGGCGTCCGTCCTCCTGCCGGCCCACCAGTTGGACCAGGGCATCAGGTCGGTGATGAACATCCGACAGGGCCCCGACGTCATCGCCGCCTGCCGGAGGCTCGGCCTGGCCGTCACCGACTTCAAACGGGAGGACGAGCCCGCTGAGTGGTCGGCGAGCCCGGAGAACAGGTACCGGGAATGGGGGACGACGGCCTGTATCCGAGGGCTCGGGCGGGTTCCTGACGTCATCTACGACCACGGCGGCTGGTGCCTGGAGCCTCAGGTCAGGGTCTTCGGCCCGGACCCGGTCAGCGTAGCGCGCAAGGTGATCAGGATAAACCGTGCGCTGGGGCGCACCGGGGCTTGAAGGTGCGCCCCCTCGGGACCTCGCCGCCGATTGTCGCCCCGTTAAGGGCCAGAGAGCCCGCCGAGCTCTTTGCGCTCTGCGGGCTCTCACGTCTTCTCCAGGTTCTTACACCTCTTCACGAGTTCGCGGAAGAACAGCTCGCGGTTCTCGGGCGATATGTAGGTGGTCCCCAGGAGGAAGCCCTTGCCGTGTTGCCTTATCTCGATGCGCTTCGCAGACAGGGCCAGGGAGGACCACAAGTTCTGGCAGAGCCTGACCGATTTGATCTTGTCATAGGCTATTCTCTCAAAGAACGGCCCGCTTCTACAGTAGAGATACTCCTCTCTGAGCTCGTAGTAGGTGCCGAAGTATATCCAGATAATCAGGGCTATCATCGGAAGGCCGATGGCGTAACCCAGCAGCCGCTCTTCCTCTGGAACTATCCACAGGATCACAAGCACGACCGCGATGGTCGTCCACATTGTCGCGCCAAGCCACCAATCCACCTTCGACTTCATGCGCACACCATCCACCCCCTGAGGGGCACCTTCAATGCCCCGTCACCTCAGTTCATGAGCTCAAGCGGGCTGCTTCCATCCTCACCCTGCATCCTAAGTTCCTCTCTGTTAGATCCATAATTACCTACTTAAACTCGACGACCCCCCGCGTGGACGTGGAGCAAGATGCCGCGCACCGAAGGGGAGCACCAGCAACCCACCTTCCTTGGCCAGCCCCGTTAGCATCAGCCCAGACCTCTGCTGACCAGCCATCGCATCAGCTCTCTATTGCCGTTGAGCCCTCTTTGACGCTCTTTCCCTGGCCCACGAGCTCGGCAGAGGACAGCACTGGGGTAGCCTCTAGCCCCTCTGGCGCAACCGGAACCGCCGGCCGATACGCGGTAACACCCAGCTGCGCTCGCCTCCGACCCGGATGTCACGGTGGAGAAACAACAGCCAGGCGACAGCCGCGAGGAGCAGCGCGGCCAGCAGCAGGCCCCCCAACCAGCTCCCCTCCAAGCCCTCAACGGCGAGGCCGCCCTGATAGTAATAGAGAGGGGTGAACTTCATCAGGGGCTCCAGGTCGTCATTGATGTTGGACAACCCGATCAGGAGGAAGTTGCCCACGAGCACTGCCCCGGTGAGCATCCCGGCAGAGCGGGCCGCGGGCACGAGCATGCTGAGCAGCAGCGCCAAGGCGGCGAAGAAGAGCAACACCGCGAACAGGGGAAGGAAGGGCAAAAGTATCTCGAAGGGGGTCAACTCGAACCCCACGCTGCCTGCTGGCAGCACCCAGCTCAGCCATCCCGCCGCCAGGATGAGCGCCAGGGCTACGGCCAAGCCCAGGAAACGTCCCCAAAAGAGCCCGGTCCGGCTCACTGGATGGGCCAGGACCAGGTCGAGGATTCCCCTTTCCTCGTCAGCGGCCAGCAGACCGGCTCCACCGCTGATGGCCAGGATGCCGATCACGAGGTGCATGTAGGCGAAGAAGTAGACGTCCAAGTAGCCCATGGGGGTAGCCATGGCGTACAGGTTTTCGAAGAAGGCAGTCATCTCCTCGGGGTAGAGGCTCATAAACTCCTCCAAGTTCTCTATCTGCTTGATGCTGGGAAACATCAGCGCCATGAGCAGGCCGTATAGCGCCACACCCAGGGCCCAACCGACCACTGGGCCGCGGAGGCGGCGCAGGGTGTGTTTGAACTCAGCGAGCATCTCATCTCTCCTCCTTCTCCCCGACCCTGTAGTAAGCCAGGAACACCTCTTCCAAGGATAAATGTTGGGTCTGAATATCGCTCACGGGGAAGGCCGCCAGCGCCTTGATCAACCTATCCACCTCGCCCTCGACCTGGACGGTGACCTCCCTGCCATCTCGTGCAACAAGTGAAACGCCATCAAGCTCGACCAGCGGCTTGACGTCAACCGGCTCCCTGAACCGCACCCGAATTCGGCGCAAGGACAAATCGGTCAGGCTACCGGGTTCGACTTCCTCTACGATAACCCCCTCCCGGATGATGGCTACCCGGTCGGCGAGAGCCTCTACCTCGCTGATGACGTGGGAGGAGAAGAAAACCGTTGCGCCGTTGGCCTGAGCCTCCCTCAACAAGCGGTAGACCTCCTGCTGCATGAGCGGGTCGAGACCACTGGTCGGTTCATCCAGCAGGAGCAGCTCAGGCCGCGCCATGAGAGCTTGGACCAAGCCGACCTTCTGCTTGTTGCCCTTGGAGAGGTTCTTGATGGGGATAGAGAGGTTCAGGTCCAAGCGACTCGCCAGTTGGCGCACGTATCCCCATTCAACCCGACGACCTCGGAGGTCGTTGAAATACCGCAGGACGCCCTCGACGGTCAGATTGCCCTCCAGGTTGAGCTCGCCCGGCAGGTAGCCTACGCGCGAGCGGACTGCTACAGGGTCCTTCCTAGGGTCGATCCCCAGAACTCGCACCGTACCCGCCTGGGGCCGGATCAGGTCCAACAGGCAACGGATGGTCGTGGTCTTGCCGGCCCCATTGGGACCGAGAAAGCCGAGGATCTCCCCGCACTTCACCTCTAGGTCAACTCCTCGCAATGCCTGTACCCGTCCGTAAGACTTACTAAGACCTCTGATCTCGATAGCCGGAGAACCCCCCATATCTCCACCCCTTTGAGCTAGAATCCCCTGTTGCTCACCGGGCCCGCCGGATTCCAGAACATTCCTTGCCGATGCTAGTATACCACACGATGGTAACGCCCAGGCTGCTCCCCGGGACCAGTTTGCGACCCCTTAGAGCCTCCTGCTTCCTTCGCAGGTATTGATGGCTTGTGACCCCTTTCAGCTCGGGCCTCCTCCACCATCTCCGGGGACGAAGGTATAGATAAAGCCACCCGGGGATACGCCCGGGTGGCTTCTCTCGCATCTGCTCCGTGTCCCTCAGGCCCGGACCTCGACGGCGATCTCCTTCAGTACCTCAGCCAATATGTCCACGATCTCATCTATCTGGTCCGGCGTCGTGATCAGCGGCGGCGCTACGATCACCGAATCTCCGGCCACGCCGTCGACGCAGCCAGTTCCGGGGTAGAGGAGAAGCCCCCTCTGCTTTGCCCGGGCGAGGACCCTGTTGGTGAGCCCGAGGCCCGGGTCGAAGGGCGCGGCCGTCTGGCGGTCCTTCACGAACTCCAGCCCCTGCATGAGGCCTAGTCCCCTGACGTCGCCGACGATGTCCACCTCGTCAGCCAGCTCCAGGAGACGCTTGTGCAGGTACTCACCCGTCTGCGCCGCCCTCTGGACCAGGCCATGCTTCTTGATGTAAGTGAGGGTCGCCAGGCCGGCGGCGGCCGAGACCGGGTTCCCGCCGTAGGTGTGGCCGTGGACGAAGGCGCCTGAGCCCTTCTCGAAGACCTCGTGGACCTTCTCCAAGGCCAGGACGCCACCGAGGGGCGAGTAGCCGCCGCTTATACCCTTACCGAAGGCCATGAGGTCGGGGACCACCCGCCAGTGGTCCACGCCGAAGTTGGCCCCGGTCCTGCCGAAGCCGGTCATGACCTCGTCGGCGATGAACAGGACGTCGTACCTGTCGCAGATCTCCCGGATCATGGGCAGATACTCGGGCGGCGGCACCAGGCAGGCTATGGAGGAGCCGCTGATGGGCTCCGCTATGAAGGCGGAGACGTTCTCGGGCCCCTCCCTGAGGATGGCGAGCTCGAGCTCCTTGGCGCACCTGATGCCACAGCTCGGATGCTGAAGCTCATAGGGACAGCGGTAGCAATAGGGCGGCTCGATGTGGGGAAAGTCCAGCAGGAGTTCGTCGTACTTCCTCCTCCTGGCCGTATGGCCCGACATGGACAGCGCCCCCAGGGTGTTGCCGTGGTAGCTCCGCCACCTCGCGATGACCTTGTGTTTTCGCACCTTGCCCCTCTCGAGGTGATATTGCCGCGCCATCTTCAGGGCCGTCTCCGTGGCCTCCGAGCCGCCGGAGACGAAATAGGTGCGGCCGCCGGCCGGGGCCATCTCGGCGATGAGGTTGGCCAGTTCGCTGAGGGGCCGGTTGGCGAACTGCATGAGGTGAGCGAAGGCCACGCGGCGGACCTGCTCCGCCACGGCGTCAGCCACCTCGCTGACGCCGTGGCCGATGTTGCTCACCAGGGCCCCAGAACAGCCGTCGATGTACCTCTTGCCCTCCCGGTCGTAGAGGTAGATCCCCTCGCCGTGGGACACGACGGGGAGCTTCTGGCTGAGGTCGCGGTAGAATACTGCGTCCTTCATTCCGTCACCTTCTCAAAGGGCCTTCTTCTCAGTAGAGATCCTCCACAACGAAATCGAGCTTAAGCTCCCGCAGCTTTTCCGCGGTGGGCAGGCCCTTCTCGTTCCAGCCGCGGAGCTCGTAGTACTCCTTGAGCAGGGCGTCCAGGGTCTCCTTCGTGATCCGGTTGCCGGCTATGGGACCGGTGGGGACGTCCTCCTCGTAGAAGCGGGCGGGCGGCTGGTCGTAATCGATGCCGAAGCCCTCGATCTCCCTGGCCGAGAAGGCCCGCGTCAGGTTCCAGATCCTCTCGCTGTCCTTGAGCAAGTCCTCCCACGTCTTGTCCTGGCCCGTCACCAGCGGCCATATCTCGGCGTACCAATCGAGCTCAAAGCCGATCTCGATCCAGGGGAAGCGACAGATACCCAGGCAGTCCAGGAGGGGCCTCACGTGCTGCAGCTCGATGACCTTGGCGGCCTTGCCCTCCTTCTTCTCCCTGCCCACGGCCACGTCGTAGGTTATGGCCCAGGCACGGTTGTGGTGGGCGCCCACGTCACAGGTCATGTAGGCCAGGAGCGTGGCCGGAGCGTAGCGGGGCTCGTAGCCGCTGACCTCAAGCCCCTTGACGTGGATGGCGAACTTCTCAGAGCCCTGGCCCAGCTTCGCCGCGGCCGTCTTCACGCCCTGGGCTAGGAGATCGCCGATGCCCTCACGGGCCGCGATCTTCTCCGCGAGCCAGACGAAGGACTCCAGGTCGCCGAACTTGAGGTCCTTGCCCTCCACCTGGTCCTTGGTGATGATGCCCTTCTCGATGCACTCCAGGGCGAAGGCTATGACGTTACCGCCGGAGATGGTGTCCAGCCCGAGCTCATCCAGCACGTAGTTGGCGTAGGCGACCTCTTCTATGTCATCGATCAGGCAGTTGCTGCCCACCAGCGCGATGGTCTCGTACTCGGGGCCCTCCACCCGCACTTCCTTGCCGCGGAAGGTGGCCTTGGAGTACTTGCCGCAGGGTATGGGACAGGCGAAGCAGCCCTTGTCCAGGGTCCATACCGATTCCCTGAGCGCCACGCCGTTGATCTTCTTGTACTCCTCGTAATACCCGGTCCAGAAGTTCTTGGTCGGGAAGGAACCGACCTCGTTGACCCAGTTCACGATGTCCGCGGTGCCGTAGGGGGTCCATTTCTCAAAGCCGGGCTTGGCGAAGACGGCGTCGTACATCTCCTGGCCCTTCTTGATAACCCCCTCCGGGTCATAGATGGGGAAGCCCTTGCTGCCGCGGACGGCGATGGCCTTGATGTTCTTCGAGCCCAGCACGGCCCCCACGCCGGTGCGTCCCGCCTGGCGGCCGAAGTCGTGGGTGATACAGGCGAAGTAGACCATCTTCTCCCCGGCGGGGCCGATGGTCGCTATCTGGAAGTCCTCACCGAGGTCCTCCTTGAGCATCTTCTCCGTCTGCATGGAGCCCTTGCCCCAGTACTTCTTGCCGTCCTCTATCCTGACCTCATCGTCGTCGATGACGATGACGCAGGGCTCCTCGGACCGTCCCTTGATCACGACCAGGTCGAAGCCCGCGTGCTTCAGCTCGGCGGCGAAATGGCCGCCCATGATGCTGTCCCCGTATCCTCCCGTAGCGGGCGACTTGGCCCCGAAGGCCACCTTATTGGGGCAGGGGAGGAAGGTTCCAGACAGCGGGCCCGGCGCTATGGCCACTACGTTCTCCTCACCGAGGGGATCCGCGCCCCGGGGGACCTCATCGTAGAGCACCTTGGCCACGAAACCGCGGCCTCCCACGTAGTCACGGACCAGTTCCTCACTCAGTGGCTCTATCTTCACCGATCGGTCGCTGAGGTTAAGCCGTAATACGTGTCCGCCGTATCCGTAAAGCATCCCTCTCCCTCCTCACTCCTGGATTGCGAGGACTTTCCTCGAACAGTAGGCTACACATTCGCCGCAGGCGTCACACTTGATGGGCGCCGTGCGAGAGGGGTGGGTGAACATGGCGTCGCTGGGGCAGGCCTCTACGCACTCCCCGCAGCCCGTACACCGCTCCTTGTCGATGCGGTAGGCGCCGTCGACCTCCTCTATGCAGCCCTCGGGGCAGACCTCGGCACAGACGCCACACTGGTCGCACACGACGACGAAGTACCGTCCGGGGTCGGGGAACTGGCCCCTGATCCTGATCGCGGCCTTCTTGTAGTTGTTCTCCTTGAGCTTGGAAAGGGCGCAGAGGAGTTCACAGGTACGACATCCCGAGCATAGCTCGTCTCTGGCCACTAACTGCATCGCTGCATCCTCCCTTCAAAGATATAATTACGCCGGCCGGAACTTGAAGCCGTAGCGAATGACCTCTTCCTCGACATAGATCCTACGCATCACCGCCCGGACCCTCATCCCGATCCTGATGTCCTCGGGATCGCAGTCCACCAGCTGGCCCACGACCTTCGGCCCCTCGTCCAGGGCGACCATGACCACTGGATACCGTCCCCGGCTTCGCGCCTGGGCCGTGAACTCGGGCGGCGCACCTCCGCCGGCGATGACCGTGTAGGTGTACACTACACCCGTCCCCTTGAGCTCCACGGGGGTGAACTCTCGGCCTACCGAGCACTGGGGGCAGGTCGCCTTGGGCGGGAAGCTGATCGCCCCGCACTGCGTACAGGCGTTGGCCACCAAGCGGTACCTCTGCGGAACCGTCCTCTGATACATGGGCACGGAGATGTGAGCTCCCATCGCCTCACCCCCTTATAACAATCGCCTCATTTTGAGGTACGAAAGGAAGTCCAGATACTCTACATCTTCTACGGCGCTCGTCACCGGTCCTCTCTCGGAGCGGACCTTGAGGGATATGGCATCGCTCCCAGATCCAGCCCCGTAGGAGGCCAATAGGATCCTGTCCCCGGGGCGGGCCTGCGCCAGGGCCTCCGCCAGGCCGAAGAACACGGTGGCCGGCCCGAGATCCCCGAGGGTGGCGACGGGGTTCCTCACCCGCTCGGCCTCAAACCCGAGGCCCTTGCCCAACGCGGCCGGGGTCCTACCGTCCCCGCCGGGCAGTACGGCGAAGGCGTAATGGCCGGGCTCGGTACCCAGCTTCGTCATCAGGTCGCTCACCGCCTGCCTGACGCAGTGGAACATCAGCTCCCTCGAGTAGGTGCCGAGGCCGAGGTCATGTCTCCGGTCCGCCCCGGCCGGCCGGAAATCTACGCCCAGGGCCTCCTCGACGTAGGCGGACCACCCCTCTATCTCGCAGAAGACGTCCTCCTCGCCGATGACGAGGGCCACCGCCCCCGCCCCGGCGCCGTGTTCCGTCTCCTCCCGCACACCGCCCCGGGGGGCCCCGGCGACCAGCACGAGCCCGCGGCCGTCAAGTCCCCGGGAGCTGGCGAGCAACGCCTCGGTACCGCACCGGTCGGAGCTGGTGTGCTCGGTGGCGAAGATGCGGGGCCCAAGCCCCAACATCTCGGCCAGCGTACCCGCCAGGACCTTTTGGTCGTAGGGGGGAACGGTGGTCGCCAGCGCCAGGGAGAGGACCCCTGAGAGGTCGAGGCCTCGCGCGGCCTCACGGGCCATGGTGATGGTATCCTCGTCGAAGTCCGGTACCGTCTTCTCGGAGATCCCCCGGGCCGCGAAGCTGCCGAGGGCCTTCACGTATTCCGACGCCCGGATCCGGTATCGGGGCACGTACGTACCGTAAGCGATAATACCCACTGCCATTCTCTAATCCCTCCCCAGCAGGAAGACTGTCGCCGTCCCGCCCGAGCCCCCGACGTTGTGGGTCAGGCCCACCTTCGGGTCGCGGACCTGGCGGTCGCCCGCCTGGCCTCTCAGCTGCAGGAAGACCTCGGCGACCTGACTCACGCCCGTGGCCCCCAGCGGATGCCCCTTGGCCTTGAGGCCGCCGCTGGCGTTGACCGGCTTTTGACCCCCGAGCTCCGTCACGCCCTCCTCCAGGAGGCGCGGCGCGCCGCCCCGCGGGGCGAAGCCCAGGTCCTCGTAGGCGATGAGCTCAGCGATGGTGAAGCAGTCGTGCACCTCTGCCAGGTCCACGTCCTCTGGGCCCAGGCCGGCCATCTCATAGGCCCTCCCGGCGGCCTCCACGGAGGCCTTGAAACTGGTGATGGTCTCCCGATCGTGCACGGCCAGGTAATCGCTGCCGGCCCCGAACCCCAACACGTAGACCGGCCTGTCGGTGAACTCATGGGCGCGTTCGGCGGCCACCACCAGCACGGCGGCGGCCCCGTCGCTGGTGGGCGAACAGTCATAGAGGTTCAGGGGGTAGGCTACGTCCGGGGCCCCCATGGCCTTCTCCAGGGCCACCGCCTTTCTCATCTGCGCCTTGGGGTTCCGGACGCCGTTGGCGTGGTTCTTCACGGCGACCATCGACAGGTACTTCCGGTCCACGGAGTACTCCTCCATGTACCTGGCGGCGATCATGGCGTATATACCGGCGAAGGTCATGCCGGCCAGGCGCTCGTACTCCGTATCGCCGGACACCCCGAGCCAGTAGCGGGACTTCTCGCCCGAGAGGTCCCGCATCTTCTCCACCCCGGCGGCCAGCACCACATCGTGAACCCCGGAGGCCACGGCGAGGACCGCCTGGAACACGGCGAAGCCGCCCGAGGCACAGGCGTTCTCCACCCTAACCGACGGTATCCCGGTAAGCCCCACGTGACCCGTGAGGAGAGGGGCCACTTGCCCGAGCTGAAAGCCGCCAGAACCCAGGGTCCCCACGTAGGCGGCATCGATCACCCGCGGGTCAAGCCCCTTGTCCACGCTGGACAGCATCTCCGCGTAGGCCTCGGCGAAGAGCTCCTTTATGCCCTTTTGGGGGAAGTCGCCGAACTTGGTCTGGCCGGCGCCTACTAGGGCTACCTCTCTCACGGCTTAGTCCCCCCTCTTCAGGTAGATTCCCTTGGGGTCTAGCTCCTCACGTAAGATGGCCAGCTCCCGTTCTGTGGGGGGATCGGTGACGGTCAGGCTGGGAGAGACCTTGAGGTCCCAGCCGGTGTTGGCCTTGACGTCCTCCAGCTCGACGCCCGGATGGATGCTGACCAGGACCATCTCCCCCTCCTCGTCGAACTCCAGGATCCCCTTGTCAGTGATGACCACGGTGGGCCCCCCGCCGGGCAATCCCAGGCGCTCCCGCTCCCTGCGGCCGCCGATGAAGCCGGGGCTGGTGATGAAGTCGACCTTCTCAGGGAGACGCCTCGGTTGGTGGGGAAGGAGGATGAACACCTGTCGGGCCAAGGAGGCGATATCACAGGCCCCACCGCTTCCTGCCAACCGGACCTTCGGGTCGTCGTAATCGCCGATTACCGTGGAATTGAGGTTCCCGTACTTATCGACCTGGGCCGCGCCCAGAAAGCCGATGTCCACGAGGCCCCTCTGGAGGTAGAAGGTGAACACGTCGAACATGGAGCACACCGAGGTGGCCCCGGTGACCAGACAGGGATCGCCTATGGACAGGGGCAGACGTGAGGGGTTGGCGCCGATTACCCCCGCCTCGTAGATCATCTCGATGTTGGGGGCGTTCAACCTCATGGCCAGGTTGCACGCCAGGTTGGGCATGCCTATGCCCACGAACACCCTGTCCCCGTCCTTGATCTTCCGGGCCGCCGCTATGGTCATCATCTCTGCAGCGCTGTACTTCATAGGCCTCACCTCAACGGTAGCTCCCGAGGTTAATCGGGACGCTGTACTGGGAGTTAACCCTCAGCTTCAGGATCCTCTCAGCCCCGAACCGGGCCATGTACTCCCTCCGGCCCGACACGCCGTACACCCACTCGTCGAGCCAAGCCCGTAGGTCCTCCTCCGAGCGAGAGATCCGGTCCCATTCGAGGTAAAAATCGTTATCGCGGTCGTAGTAACCCTGTACGTAGGAGGGGTGAGCCGCCCACGGCTCCTCCACCACGGCGTCGACCAGGAAGCCCGGTATCAGCGTCCTGTTGGGGTCTGACTTGATGACCTCTGAGGACACTATCTCCTCGCAGGTGATGATTACCTTCCGGGCCGCGAAGGCCGCCTCGCGCTGTTCGCCGATGATGCCCCAGATGTGGGCGTTGCCCTGGGCGTCGGCCCTCTGGGCGTGGATGACCGCCACATCGGGGTTCAGGGCCGGGACCGTGCTCAGCACCTGGCCGGTGTAGGGGCAGGTCACGGTCTTGATGTTGGGGTTGTGTGCCGGGAGGTCCGACCCTATGTTGCTCCTGAGCGGGAAAAAGGGCAGGTTGGTGGCACCGGCCCACAGGCGCGCCACCATGCCGTAGTGGGTGTACTCCTCCAACTCGATCTCCTTGGCCTCGGCCTTCTTACGAAAGGACCGCAGAAGGCCCACCCCGGGGTTCCCCGCCCAGCTGAAGACCACCTTCCTGGCGCACCCCGCCGCGATCATCTGGTCATAGATCAGGTCCGGGGTGGCTCGGCAGAGGGTGAGGTCCTTCTTGCCCTGCCGGATGATCTCGTGGCCAGCGGCGAAGGGGATGAGATGGGTAAACCCCGCGAGATAGACGGTGTCCCCGTCTTCGACCAATCTGTCGACGGCTTCGGCGAGCGACATCACCTTGTCCTCGACCAAGATACCACAACCTTTCCTCTCAAAGATCCGTATTAAAACAAAAACCCAGCCTACCTTCCAACCACGAGGGCGAAGAGGCGCTAGGTTTCATCTGCTTCGCTGGGCGGGGGTTTGGGCCCTACCCATCGCAGACAAACAGCCTGCCCAACCTTCTTAATTTTCATGGTTTATTTCGATATCGAGCCTGCCGTTCCTGCCACGGAGGCGCGCTTTTCCCGGTACCTCTGCAGGGCTCCCTTGAGGGCCGCCACAATGGCCTCGCTCGAGGGCGCTAGATACTGGTCTCTGATGGCCTGAAGGATCTCATCGTGGTCCTCCTCCAGCCTATATCCCAACAGAAGTTCCCTGAGAAATCTCTTCGCCAGGTCGGTCACGAAGGTGAACTCCACGTCGAGGATCTCGCCGGTCTCCGGATCCAGCTCAAGGACGATGCCGGCGTGGCGATAAACCTCGTACATCCCCGTGCCCTTCGGCGCCTTCGCGTAACCGGTTACGAGAACGGTCTGCTTCCTGGACATCGGATTCACCCCACTTGTGATTTTTTCTACAACCCCTCGAGAATCCCCTGTCACTGCCCCTCCGGAGAAAGTTTCTTTACCTGGAAGGAAAGCATAACCAGGCCCAGAAAATATTGTATGCATATGACATATTTTCCCGCCTCTTCGCCCTGACCAGCGCCACCAGAGGAGGCCGGTCGAGCGGGCGAAGCCCAGCGACCGAGCTCTGCGAGGGGTCCTAGTGCTAAGCTTCTGACTCGTGGGGATAAGATGCAGCCGTGGTGCTACTGAAAGGAGGTGAGAACCTTGGCAGGTCGCGGCTTCTTTAGGCTCGAGACCAAGTACGCCGTCTCCCTGGTCATCTACCTGGTAGTGGTGGTCCTCATCTTCATGCCGTGGACTACCCAGATCAAGGTAAGCGGCATGGTCCTGCAGGGCTGGCTGATGGGGCTCTTCATGTTCTTCGCCCCGCTCCTCTCCCTGCTGAACCTCTTGACCGACAGGCCCGAGAGCCAGAAGAGGACACAATCCATGTGACTGGGCGAAATGAGCTGTAGCTTCGAGCTTAGGCAGTCCGGGGTCAACGGGGGTTCGTCAGGCGGGTGACGAGAAGCCCAGCTGCCCTCCATACAGTCGGCCGGTGTATGGGGCTGTCCTCGCCCGGCTGCACCCTGCGCGGCCCTCGGTCAAAGCCCTCTGCATAACCAACGCGCGAGGTGAGCGAGTGTGAAGACCACCCAGCTGATAGTCACCGTGGCCTACATAGTGGCCATGGTCGGTATAGGGCTTTGGGCCAGGAGGAAAGTGGCCCAGTCCAAGGACGATTACTGGGTTGCCGGCCGCAGCGTCGGCACCTTCGCCAATACCTGGGCCATCATGGCGGCCCTGGCCAGCGGCGGTTCGGTCCTTGGCGTGACGGCGCTCGGGTACAGGCTCGGCATCCCCTACACCTTCAGCATGTTCGCCGGCGCTGTCTTCGGGTTCCCCCTGGCCGCGATGCTGGTCGCTAAGCCCTTACGCAACTTCGGCAAGTTCACCATTACCGACTTCCTGACGGAGCGTTTTAATCATCCGGTCATTAAGGCGGGGGTGCCCCTCATCATCGTCTTGGCCCTCGGGGCATACATCGTCGCCCAGATGAAGGCCGCGGGCATTACCGCCCAATACCTCTTGGGGATCAGCTATAACCAAGCCATCGTCCTCACCACCCTCGTCTTCGTCACGTACGTGTCCATAGGAGGCATGTGGGCCATCACCATCACCGATATCATCCAGGGCATCCTGGTGGTGGGCATGGTCCTGGGCCTCGGGTTCCTCATGATCGGCAAGTTCGGCGGCATCGGCAGCCTGTTGACCCAGGCGACGGCCGTGGCCCCCGAGCTCGGCGACGTGGTCGCCATGCCCCTGTCCTCCTATATCGGCGCCTTCGTCGTCTGGGCGGCGGCCATCCCGGTCATACCTCATATCGTGATGCGCATCTATACGTCCAAGGACGTCAGGTCGGCGCGCCTGTCCCTGAACTACGCCATGCTCATCTACGCACTGATGATCTTCATCGGGGTCATCGGCATCTCCGCGGCGGGACACCTGGTCGGCATCGGAGTGGAGGACGCCGACTCGCTGTTCATCCTGATGGTAGAGAGATACTTCCCGCCCCTGCTAGCCGGCTTCGCCATGGCGGCCATCATGGCCGCGGTCATGTCCACCACCGACGCCCTGCTCCTCGCTATATCCAGCGCCATCGCTCACGATATCTACGAGAAGCTCATCAACCCCAACGCTTCCGACCGCGTGCTGGTCAACATCGGCATCATCACCACCTGGGTGGTGGGCCTCCTGGCCATGTTCTTCGCCTTTAACCCCCCGGCCCTGCTGACCATGCTGTACACCGCTGCCGTGGGCCTTATCGTGAGCGGTCTCTTCGCGCCCACGATCCTGGGCATATGGTGGAAGGGGGCCAACACGCCGGGCGCAGTGGCGGGCATGCTCGTGGGTGCCCTGTCCTACCTGTACATGGTCTGGTTCACGGATATGCCGTCGCTGTCTCATGTCCTGGTTTCGCTGCCGCTGTCCTTCGCCACTATGTTTATCGTGAGCACGGTCACCCAGGCGCCGTCCGAAGAGATGATCAAGAAGGTGGAGCAGCTGCACCAGTAAGCGTCCCTCGATGAGACCGGGTGGCGGTTTCCGCCACCCGGTTCTATTTTCGGAACAGTTGCTAAGAAGTTGATGTTAACGCCACCCCGCCTTTGCGAGATGCAGATGGAGACGGTCGGGCGCTCCGCCTCACCGTTGGCCAGCCCCGCTTCGCTCCAACCGGCCAGCAGATTAGATCTACTCCTATTCTCGCCTCGCGAGCCGGTAAGGCCGTAGACACCTACTTTAGGAACTCCCTCCCCAGGTAACGGGCCTAAGGCCTTTCGTTCGTCTGCCAGCCGCTCTGATGGGACCTCACGGGGTGGTGCCGTGCTCTTTCTTCAACAACCGTCACATGATCTATCCTTTGCGGGCTGGAAGCTGAACCTTGAAA